>Ga0134092_1000564_pt1 | contig 37408 bp, 36 predicted proteins | sample 3_6taG_FD_94454 | JGI IMG/M metagenome (GOLD analysis project Ga0134092, IMG submission 94454) | Switchgrass degrading microbial communities from high solid loading bioreactors in New Hampshire, USA - 3_6_20_6_A3 metaG | ecosystem: Engineered > Bioreactor > Semi-continuous > Anaerobic >... | reverse complement strand
CCTCCTCTACTTTTGTTTGGCTAACATAGTAGAAAACCATATCGTGGCTTTATTTTCAAGGGACAATATTTTCCAGTAATTTTAAGTCATCAATTTTACACTACTACTTAAGACTATAACTATATCATCATTAATCAATTTAAAAAAACAGCTTGGAATTTCTCTTAATTTAAGATTTTTCTTTATACAAAGGTCACATCCATTAGAGTTATTATGAGGATTCAGTTTGCAACTTAAATCTGTGCATGTACAGAAATGTCTACTAATTTCCACCATTATTACCTTGCCTTTCTATATAAATATTTTGTTAACATAATATATTATACTGTATTCAACTAGTTTTTTAGAGTTTTTTTGCTTTTTAAATTCCTTATTTTATATTCACATCTTGTTGTAATATTTTCTTTTTATTTTAAATATAATCTACTAAATCGTATTGTATAGATGTTATAAGGATTTTTATTTTCTATTGGTACTGAATATTGAAATGTTTATGAGATACAGATTAAGGAAAAAGAGGTGTATTAGTGGTGGAAGATATAGTATATAGACCAAGGTACTCAAGACAAATGACTTATCAAACAAAAAGAAAGCCAAGAAGAAGTAAAAGAGATAAGGAAAGTTTTGTGCATAAGTTTATTATTAAAACTGTGCTGCAGACACTGATATGCCTGGTAATATTCTTTGTTGTAATGTTGGTAGTAAAAATAAAGACACCGCAAGCAATTTTTCTCCAAGATAAGTTAAAAGGAGCTATGTCCTATAATATTGACTTAAAAAAGGCCTTTAATGATATACAGTATTTGTTAAATAAATTTCCAGAGGATAAAAAGGATAATGAAAATACAGATTTATCACAGGATGAAAGTGAGGATTTTGAAAAAAAAGTTTTGGATGCAAGTACATTGACGGAGGGAGAAAATCAGCAAGAGTTTGATGGAGAACTAGAACCCGTAAGTGCTGTATATACTGAAGAAGGATCATTGGTTGAAAGTGCGGAGTACGTAAAAGATGAATTTGAATCAGTAGAGAATGAAAGTTTTATTGAATTATATAAAAATGAAAAGATATTCGGAAATGCCGGTTATTCCTTTATTATTCCTGTCGGCGGAATTATAGGTTCATTTTTTGGGGAAAGGGTTCATCCCATAAAAAAAACAATAATATTTCATAAGGGAATTGATATTGAAGCACAAAGTGGGACACCTATAAAAGCTGCATACGATGGAGAGGTTGTGGAAGCAGGTTCGGAGGATACCTATGGTAATTATGTAAAAATAAATCATGTTGACGGATTGACAACTCTGTATGCGCATTGTTCTAAGTTGCTTGTAAGTAAAGGACAGAAAGTCAGGAAAGGTGACATTATTGCAGAAGTTGGAGCCACAGGAGCTGCTGACGGCCCTCATTTGCATTTTGAGGTAAGGAAGGACAATGTGGCTGTTAATCCCCTTGACTATATTGAACTTTCGGATAATTAGTCATGAAATTATTATTTTCAAAAGCTATTATTTAATGGCTTTTAATGAGAAGAGGTGAGGTATAAATATTTTAGTTCAAGTTATAAAAAGGCCTTTAAAAATAGAGGTTGACCCTGTACTTTTTGTTGTAGTAATTCTAATGTACTTTATTGATTATCACAACAAATATCTGTCTACCTTTGCAGCGATTATAATCCATGAAATGTCTCATATATTGGTTTCAATAGCAAAAGGCCGAAAGTTATACTGTGTAAGGATATTTATCATTGGTATTAATGCAATTTTTTGTGAAGATTATAAAGATACCGATTCCTTTCTCATCAACATAGCGGGTCCGCTGTCAAATATACTAATATCTCTTATGTGTGTTTTAATGAGCACATATTATTTGCCAAAATCAGATAATATGCGTTTTTTTATATTAACAAACATATTCTTGGCCATATTTAATATGCTTCCGGTTTTGCCCCTTGATGGAGGGAGGATATTCAGAGACATCCTTAGTTCTAAAGTAGGATTATATAAAGCACATAAGTACTCAAGAAGAGTATCAAAGGGACTGGGATTATTGATTATACTCATAGGGATAATCCAACTGCATGACAATATATATAACTTTAGCTTAATCTTTTTAGGAGGCTATATTTTTTATTGTTTAAAATATGATGAATCGGAGGTGTATTTTATGAATATCAAAAACCTTGTATATAAGCGTTCAAGGTTCCTGAGAAAAGGGGTATATCCGGGAAGGGAACTGGTGGTACTCAAAAACATGCGTTTGAGAGATGTTGTTAAAAATATGGATTTTGACAGGTTTCATATAATATATGTACTGGATGAAAATATGCGGCTTTTAAAAATTTTCACCGAGCAGGAGATTATCGATAACATGGCAAAGTTTAACGGCGAAATGACCTTTGATGAACTTATTAATTCTATGAATTAATTATACATGGTATTGTGCTAAATTCAGTTAAGTCCTTTCGCTTTTTCTACCCCTTAAATTGCCTGAAAGTTGCGAATTATTATAAAAATTAAGACAAAAGTATTTATGGATTTTTAAGGGGAGGATTAGTGAGGATGAAATTAAAAAAAAGTATGAAGAGAATTGTAAGCATGGCTATGGCAGTAGGAATATTATTTTGATTTTTTATGTCATCGGAAATATTTTCTAATTTTACAATGACAGTAAAGGCACAGGAACCGGACAATAACGATGACTGGCTTCACGTGGAGGGAAATCAGATTGTCGATATGAACGGTAATCCTGTTTGGTTAACCGGTACCAACTGGTTTGGTTTTAATACCGGAACCAATGTTTTTGACGGTGTATGGAGCTGTAATATGAAGGAAGCTTTGACTAAAATGGCGGATAGAGGCATAAATTTTCTTAGAATTCCCGTTTCAACTGAAATTCTGACCGGATGGAAAAACGGAAAACCGGCTATGCCTAGAAGTCTGAATGATTACGTAAATCCGGAGCTTAAAGGTCTTAACAGTCTTGAACTTTTCGATTTTGCTCTTAATGTGTGTAATGAAGTGGGTATAAAAGTGATGATTGATGTACATAGCCCAAAATCGGAAGCTATGGGACATAATTATGCTGTATGGTATGATGATACTTATGATACTGAAGCATGGATATCGGCGTTGGAATGGCTGGCGGAAAGATATAAAAATGATGATACCATTCTTGCCTTTGACCTTAAAAACGAACCTCACGGAAAGCCCTATGAGAAACCTATGGCAAAATGGGATAATTCAACCGATATAAATAACTGGAAATATGCAGCTGAAACTTGTGCCAAGAGAGTTCTTAAAATTAATCCTAATCTATTGATAGTAATAGAAGGTGTTGAAGTTTATCCGAAAGAAGGCTATGACTATACTGCTGTAGATGAATGGGGCAAGGAAAGCTGTTACTATTATAACTGGTGGGGTGGAAACTTACGAGGAGTAAGGGATTATCCCATAGATTTGGGGGAATATCAAAAACAGGTAGTTTATTCACCCCATGACTATGGTCCATTGGTACATAAGCAGCCGTGGTTTTATGACGGTTTTACAAAGGAAACGGTATATAATGACTGCTGGAAAGATAACTGGGCATATATTTATGAAGAGGGAATTGCGCCCCTGTTAATTGGAGAGTGGGGAGGATACATGGACGGAGGTCCCAATGAAAAATGGATGGTTGCCATTAGGGATTACATAGTTGAAAACAGAATTCACCATACCTTCTGGTGTTATAATGCCAACTCGGGAGATACCGGAGGCCTTGTAACCCATGATTTTATAACTTGGGAGGAAGACAAGTATGAACTGTTAAAACCGGCATTGTGGCAGCATAACGGAAAATTTGTCAGTTTGGATCATAAAGTTCCTTTAGGGTCTAACGGAATATCGTTAAGTGAGGTATATGGTGATGTGAGGCCAACTCCTACTAATGCTACTATTCCTATGCCTACAGTTTCTTCACCTAAAGTTTTAATTTACGGAGATTTAAATAATGATGACTCTTTCAATTCCATCGACTTTGGATTGTTAAAATTTGTTTTGCTAGGGTTGAAGCCTCGGACAGAAATAAATGAAGAAGCGGCGGATGTTGATGGAAATGGTCAGGTTAATGCCATAGATTTTGCATTAATGAAACAGCGTTTGCTGGGAGTTATTAATAAGTTTCCGGTGGAGTCCTGACTTAATTCCATGAAGTAACCATTTATCACAATATAAACTTTACATCACTATTCAGAAGTAATATACTATGTCTGAGGTGATGATGATGCATAAAATAAGTGTTAGGACTCCGTCAAGGACGGCCATGATTGATATAACTTCAAAAATACAGGAGATAGTAAGAAAAGAGGGCAAAGAATCCGGGATATGTCATATATTTGTACCTCACACTACAGCAGGGCTTACCATTAATGAGAATGCAGATCCCGATGTTGTAGACGATATTTTAAAAGAGATAAATAAAATAGTTCCCTTCGAAGATGGATACAGACATTGTGAAGGGAATTCAGCTGCCCATATAAAAGCAAGTTTGTTTGGTTTTTCTCTGCAGGTTATGATCGAAAATACTCAATTAGTACTTGGAAGATGGCAGGGAATATATTTTTGTGAGTTTGACGGCCCTCGAAGTAGAGAAGTATATGTAAAAATCGTTTAGTACATGTATATACATTTAAAGTATAATTATATTAGGAAAATGAGAAAATCAAGGAGCGCTTTTAACAGTATTTGTTGACACTGAATATACTGTGTGATATATTCTATGTTAATTAAATATTTGGTAATTGGCATATTATCTTCAGGGATAGGTGAGAATCCTTACCGGCGGTAGGCAGTTAACTTGCGAGCCCGCGAGCCTTATGGCAGATCCGGTCAAATTCCGGAGCCGACAGTGAATTGTGTTTGTCTTTTACAAACACAAAAGTCTGGATGGGAGAAGATAATTTATTATTCCTTATGTGAATGGTAAAACATCCCTGGAGATAAAAATAATCCAGGGATTTTTTGCGTAATAAAAAGTATAAATCCGAGGTTTAATATAAACAATTTTATCAATAATATAAAAGTAATGAATTGAATATAAAGGTAATGGTGATCTATGAATAAACATGAGTATTATATGGGAAGAACTTTTGAACTTGCAAAAAAAGGATGGGGAAGGACAAATCCGAATCCGATGGTTGGGGCGGTAATTGTCAAGGATGATAGAGTAATTGCTGAAGGATTTCATGAAGCTATAGGTTGTGCCCATGCTGAGGTGTCTGCTTTTAATAATGCTGTTGAAGATGTGGCAGGTTCAACTATGTATGTCAATCTGGAACCTTGTTCCCATTACGGAAAAACTCCGCCCTGCGCAAAAGCAATAATTGAAAAGAAAATAAAGAAAGTTATAGTTGCTATGATTGACCCTAATCCCAAGGTATCGGGAAGAGGAGTTCAAATGCTGAGGGATGCAGGTATAGAGGTTGAAGTAGGTATTTTGGAAGAGGAAGCCAGAAAGCTGAATGAAATATTTATAAATTATGTAACAAAAAATAAGCCTTTTGTAATTTTAAAGACAGCTATGACTTTAGACGGAAAAATTGCATCGTCAACCGGAGATTCAAAATGGGTAACCTCTCAAGAATCAAGAACCCATGTGCATGTACTGAGAGATAGGGTTTCGGCTATAATGGTTGGGATAAATACAGTTATAAAAGACAATCCCATGCTTACGGCAAGACTTGAGCAAAAGGATGGAAAGGACCCTATAAGGGTAATAGTGGACAGTAAAGGAATTATTCCTATGGATAGCAAGGTCTTATCAAAAGATTCAAAAGCAGGAGTTATATTGGCCACCACTTCCCGTATACAAGAGGATAAGGAAAAGCAGCTTATTGATAATGGTGTAAGGGTGATTAAAGCAGAAGGTAAAGATGGACGTGTGGATCTTCAAAAGCTAATGCAGGAGTTATATAAGCTTGAAATTGACAGTGTACTTTTAGAAGGTGGCGGAACACTAAATGCAGCAGCCCTTGAGTCGGGCATTGTGGATAAAGTTATGTTTTTTATTGCACCTAAAATATTGGGAGGAAAGGATGCAATTACTCCAGTGGAAGGAAAAGGCATACAATCAATGAGTGAAGCATTGAAGGTAAAAAATGTTTCGTTCTCAAAATTTGGGGAAGATATACTTTTAGAAGGCTATTTGTAAAGGTGAATATACCTTTTATTGTTTCTATAGAAAGGTAATCCTTATAAGTTTTAGAGGTGCGGTTTATGTTTACTGGTATTGTTGAAGAAATCGGAAAGGTAAGAAGAATTGTTTACGGAAGCAAATCTATAAAGCTTTCAATACAATGCAGCAGAGTATTGGAAGATGCAAAACTAGGTGACAGCATTGCTGTAAATGGAATTTGCCTTACAGTGGTAGACAGAAAAAGCGATGAATTTACAGCTGATGTTATGCCGGAGACAATGAGAAAAACCGGATTGGGAGAACTCAAGGTGGGATATGCGGTAAATCTCGAACGGGCTTTGAGATTGACTGACCGGCTTGGAGGACACATTGTAACCGGACATATTGACGGAACAGGCGTGATAATGGACAGAGTACAGGAAGACAATGCAATTTGGCTTACAATAGAAGCCGGTAAGGATATTTTAAAATATATTGTCATGAAAGGATCAGTGGCATTGGATGGCACCAGTCTTACCGTTGCCCACGTAGATGATAAGTGTTTTAAAGTTTCGCTGATACCACATACTGCAAGTATTACAACTTTGGGTTCTAAGGAAATTGGAAGCAGTGTAAATATCGAGTGCGACATGCTTGGAAAGTATGTTGAAAAATTGCTTCTTAACAATGCTTCAGAAACAAAAAGCAAACCTAAAGATATATCCATGGATTTTTTAATAAAAAACGGATTTGCTTGATTGCCTCTTTAAAATTAAGAGAAAGAGGTAGAAGCTAAGTTTTCAAAGATCCGAAGTTTAGTTGGCTTTGTAGAAAATAACTAAAGAGACAAAATGGAAAAGTTTTAAGTCCTGGAATCAAAAAGGTATGAGCTTATCTTTGAATGGAGGTATATTCAATGAAATTTGACAAAATTGAAGATGCTATAGAAGATATTAGACAGGGAAAGATGATAGTTGTTGTTGACGATGAAGATAGGGAAAATGAGGGAGACCTCGTAATGGCCGCCCAGTTGGTAACGCCGGAAAGTGTTAATTTCATGGCTAAATATGGGCGGGGATTGATTTGCGCTCCCATTACAGAATCTCGGGCAAAAGAGTTGGGTATTGATATAATGGTAAAAGAAAATACAGAGCAGATGAAAACTGCTTTTACTGTATCAGTAGATCATAAAAGTTCTACAACGGGTATTTCAGCCTTTGAAAGGGCGAAAACAATAAAAGAACTTGTAAATCCGGAGGCAAAACCGTCTGATTTTGTTCAACCGGGACACGTATTTCCTTTGGTTGCGAAGGATGGAGGAGTTTTGAAACGGACAGGGCATACAGAAGCAGCTGTTGACCTGGCAAAATTAGCAGGTCTTTTCCCGGCAGGGGTTATCTGTGAAGTTATGAATGATGACGGTACAATGGCAAGGGTACCGGAGTTAATGGAATTTGTTAAAACTCACAATTTAAAAATTATTACTATAGCCGATTTAATAAGCTATAGGAAAAATAATGAGAAACTTATAAAAAAAGCAGCAGAAGCCAAGCTTCCCACTAAATACGGTGAGTTTAAAATAGTTGCCTTTGAAAATGCGATAAACGGTGAACACCATGTGGCATTAGTTATGGGAGATGTGAATAGTAATGAACCTGTATTGGTAAGAGTACATTCCGAATGCCTTACAGGAGATGCTTTCCATTCGTTGCGATGCGATTGCGGAGAACAGCTTGATGCAGCACTAAGGGAGATTGCTAAGGAAGGAAGAGGAGTTTTGTTATATATGCGCCAGGAGGGCAGAGGAATAGGCCTGGTAAACAAGGTTCGTGCCTATGAACTTCAGGATATGGGTAAAGATACGGTTGAGGCCAATGTACTCTTAGGATTCCCGGAGGATATGCGAGAATATGGTATAGGAGCTCAGATATTATACGATCTGGGCATAAGAAAGATACGATTACTTACTAATAATCCAAAAAAACTAGTGGGACTTTCGGGTCATGGACTTGAAGTGGTTGAAAGGGTACCGCTTCAGATAAAAGAGAACGATGTTAACAAGTTTTATTTAAAAACAAAAAAGGATAAAATGGGCCATATGTTAAGTGATTTATAATTCAAAAACTATTAAAATATCAGGAGGAAGGTAAAAATGGGTATAAAGACAAATGAAGGTAAACTTATTGCTACAGGTTTAAAATTTGGAATAGTGGTAGGTCGTTTTAATGAATTTATAAGCAATAAATTATTGGGAGGAGCAATTGATGCTCTTGTAAGGCATGGAGCAGAAGAATCAAATATAGAGGTTACATGGGTACCGGGAGCTTTTGAAATACCTTTGGCTGCTTCCAAAATGGCAGCTTCAAAAAAATTTGATGCTGTAATATGTGTTGGCGCTGTAATAAGGGGTTCAACACCACATTTTGATTATGTTTCCAACGAAGTATCTAAAGGAATTGCAAAAGTATCTTTAGATACAGGAATACCCGTTATTTTTGGAGTGCTGACCACAGATACAATAGAGCAAGCTATTGAAAGAGCCGGAACCAAAGCTGGAAACAAAGGTTACGACGCAGCAGTAACTGCAATTGAAATGGCTAACCTTTTAAAAACTCTATAGCTATTAGCATTAAATAATTATGAGATTTATAAATTTTCGAAAAAGCGATGGATTTTAATGTTCCATCGCTTTATATATTGCAATTATTTTAACTCCTTGAACTTTTTAAGAGATTCTTCCTGCTCCTTTTTGAGTAATAGCAAATATTTTTTTAGAAGATTGGGTGTATGTACATCAGTATACACAATTTTAAGACCGTATTCATAATTGTAAGCCTCTTTTACTTTTCTTATTACAGTTGCTTTAAGATTAATTTTAATTCCTGAACCGGCATGGATTTCGAATTTAAGTTCTTGATATAAAGGGAAATCTGCTTTTGAAAATATCATCATTCCTGAATAGCTAATATTTTTTACAATTGCGAGGTGTTTTTTTTGAGATTCGCCAATTCTTGCTTCAGCGTAAAGTGATACAGGAAACCTGACAAAAAGTCTTTTATTTGTGGTAGTTTCATAACTATCGATTTTCATTTCAATTGTATTGTCATCTTTGCTCAAATTGAGAATTGTACAACTTGAAACATAAATTTCGCTTTCCGATTCAGAGCCGAGTACTAAAGGGTCGCCTTGTGAGCAATTGAGAAGGGCTAAATCTTCAAGTAGCCTGACTTTAACAATTTCATTCTGATATTCCAGTACTAGACTTTTAAACAGCTTTGTCCCGGAGAAATGACGAACAGATACGATATCTCCTGCCTTAATTTCCATTAATATCACTCCATTACTATTATTGAAGTAAAAATACATGAAAAGCCGTATTTGTGCTATTAAGAAAACATGAAAAAGAGATAGCTTATAATTTTATAATATATCATAAAAACATGAATAACAAGACAAAATTAAAAATAATACAAAACTATGCAAGTTATTGTATAAAAATAATAACATATTGTAAACTTGTATGCAAGCAGTAAAGAAGAACGTAATTAAAATAGTAATAATATTTGACAAGATTTTGTAAACAAATTTTTCTGGAATAAAAATGTTTTAAATAATTTTTAAAGAAGTGTTGACAAAGCATTTATTAACCTGTATAATTACTTTTGCAAATGAAAATTGCTGTGTGCGGGTTTAACTCAGCGGTAGAGTGTCACCTTGCCAAGGTGAAAGTCGCGAGTTCAAATCTCGTAACCCGCTCCAATATGTAGGATATTTTCGCTAAAATATCCTACTTCATTTGCGGGTGTAGTTCAATGGTAGAACATCAGCCTTCCAAGCTGATTGCGTGGGTTCGATTCCCATCACCCGCTCCAAGTAAAAAGCCTTCTTTGAAGGCTTTTTTGTTATGATTTTCTAGTGTAATTTATTTGTAAGTCTATGAAAGGAAATTGAAGGGGATTGGTGCCCCTTTAGATTATATTATTTTAAATTGATTTCTGAAATCACAAGAGAATGTTAGACCTAAATTCCTGAGCTTTATATCTCATAATAATTAAGAAAAAATATGTTTAAATAAGGCGTTTACTTCTTATGAGATATTTTTGCGGATGTTTAGAATCAATGATAAAAATTAGAGTAATATGCTTTCGAATTTTTTAGTTCCGAAGAAAACATTATTAAAAAATTCTTTTGTCACAAGATCGCCGAGAGTATTTTTAAAAACATTAGTAGAAACACCGCCACAATCAACTAACTTATCAGCATAATCTTGAGTAATTTGCCACTTTGACTTTATAGCTTTCTGGGAAAGGGAATTAGAGTTTTTTTCCATTTCAATGAATATATCTAGATTTTCTTTGAAAATTGAGAATATAACTGTATCCTCAGAATTTGAAGATTTTTTAGCAGTACAGACAGATTTTAGGGAATCATACCAACATTCTTTCAGTTTCATATCCGGCAAATACACATATTTATCTTTGATGGATTGGAATCTGTCCATATAAGACTGATACAAGATATCCTTTTCCTCTACTAAATCATAAAACTCAATTAAGAAATTGCGTTTTTCTTTAATATATATGTAGTCGTTGGAGAAAAGCGGTAAATTTTTATAGTAGGGGGTAATAACAAAAGAAAACATTTGCAAATCTGAGGAATATTTTGAATCCATTACTGCAAGATTACCAACGCCAACAATTTCATATTGCTTGATAGTATATGTAATAGTTTGTATTTGGAGGTTGGAAAACTTTCTGCAATCTATTTCTTTTAGAATGTAGCTGGAATTTAGTGTTTCTAAACCTATGCCAATTCCTTTCTCAATTTCCTTGATGTTATTAGAATAAACAATATTGCTTTTAGTATTTAACATTGTAATCGCTCCTTTATATATTAATGTATTTATTATAATTATATAACAAATAATACCATATTTGTATAAAAAATTATATTACGCGTCATCAGCCAAATATGATTTACATATTACGTCAATACTTTTATGTTAAGATTTAAGTTTTCGCTTTTTTCAAGTGTCAAATATAGCAAAAATTAGGTTAAACCAATTAAGTTAAAATAAACGGTAAATATAAGCAAAAATGGAGCGAAACAGATGTTTGAATGTAAAATGGTAATTATGGTACAATGATTCTAATATATTGAATCGATGTTATATTTTGTAATGTAACATGGTTTAATTCAATAATAAAGATGTAAAGGGGAATTTATGTATGAAAGAAATAATTGACTTGGTGGTTGTTGGCGCAGGGCCTGCAGGACTTATGGCTGCAAAGACAGCGGCAGAAATGGGCCTTAAGGTTATGCTTGTTGAAAAAAATAAAGATTTCAGAAAACTGCGAAGGGCATGTTCTGCTCAGTTTATCATGGATGATGGATATGAAAATGAATTCATAAAAATTGAGGATGGGAAAATATTTTTTCAAAAGAATAAGTTTGAAGTTAAATACTCTGGGCCTTTAGTTGATGTCACCAATAAATACTACTATTCTCCAAAGGGAAATCGAATTCATTTTGCCAATGCAGACGGAAGTCCGTTTGCTGTAAAGTTTGATAAGAATATACTTCTTCAGGATTTGCTGAAAGAATGTGAAGATTTAGGCGTGGAAGTAAGAATGGGAACTTTAGCATATGCTGGAGAGGATTTAGGAGATTACGTCAGGATAAATATTAAGAATGGATATTGCCGTTCGGCAATAGAGGCCAAGAAACTTGTAATTGCTGAAGGGGTTAATGCACAATTAACCGGTGTTTTTGGTCTTAACAGAAATAGAAAATTGTTTGCTACAGCCCATGTTTTGAAATATATACTGGAAGGTGTGTCTGAATATGAGCCAAACAGTTGGAATCTTTTTTATGGAAAGGCGTATCATTCCAATGCAGCAGTAATAGTTGGTCCCAGCTTATATGGAGACAGAACTGTTGAACTGACGCTATGCGGCAATGCAATATTAAGACCTGAAATAATTTTTCACAATGTCACTAAGAACAGTCCCATTAAAAACTGGTTTACCAATGCAAAAGTAATTGATAAACATGGATGTGCGGTTAAAGCTTTCACATCACTGAAGATACCTTATGCAGGTAATGTTATTGCGATAGGTGATAGCGCGGCTTATGTTGAAGTTGAAGTTCAGGGAGCATTAATGTGCGGCTTTCATGCAGCTAAAGCAGTAAAGGCAGAACTTCAAGGAGATAATGGATTTGAACAATATACCAGTTGGTGGAAGGAATCCTTTGAATTTAATAGAGATGAGTACCTCCAGGTTTCTCAAGGTTATGCACTGGTACCTACATATTCCGATGATGAGATTGATTATATGTTTGCCCTTATAAAGGATAAGAGACTCGAAGGTACTTACAGCCAATATAAAACTCCAAAACTTATGTGGGATTCCATTTTAGAGTTCAAGGCCAAGATCCATGAAGAGAGACCAAATTTATTTGAGAAGATAAAGAAAATTGATCAACTAACTCTATCGGGTACATTTTAATGGATTACCATAAAAAGGGGGAGATATACTATGAGAAATTTAATAGATTTAATAGTAGTTGGTGCAGGACCGGCAGGCCTTATGGCTGCAAAGACAGCAGCGGAAATGGGGCTTAAGGTGGCAATTATTGAAAAGAAGAGAGATATAAAGTTGGTAAGACGAGCATGCTGTGCTCAGTTTGTTTTGGATGACGGATATGAAAATGAGTATATTAAAATCATGGATAGAAAAATCTTGTTTACAAAGAATGGTTTCGATGTAACTTATACTGGGCGGAAAAAGGATATTATAAATAATTATCATTTTTCACCTAGCGGACATAAAATACATTTTGCTCATCAGGACGGTAGACCCTTTGCCGTAAAGTTTGACAAGGCACAGCTCCTTGAAGACTTATGGAAGGAATGTGAGAAGCTTGGTGTAGAATTAATGTTAAATACCTTGGCCTATGACGGAGAAGATTTGGAAAACTATGTTAGGGTAGATGTTAAAACTGATGGAAAAAGGTCTTGTATTGAAGCAAGAAAATTAGTAATTGCTGAGGGAGCCAATGCAAATTTGACAGGGAAATTTGGTTTCAACAGAGGAAGAAAGCTATTGGGAATTCCCTTTGTATTAATTTACACCATCGAAGGTACTTCCGGATTCGAACCAAACAGTTGGAATCAATACTATGGGCGTGTATATCATCCAAGTGCAGAAATAATTATTGGTTCAACCCTAGAGGACAGTGATGCTGTTGAAATGACAATAGTGGGAAATAAGCAATTTTTACCTGAAACGTTTTTTGATAATATTGTTAAAAACAGTCCGCTGAGAGAAAATTTTGCCTATGCCAGAGTAGTAGATAAACAGGGATGTTCTCTTAGATCCTATGCCTCCCTCAAAAAACCATACTCCGGTAATGTGATAATAATTGGTGATAGTGCGGCTCATGTGGAGGTTATTGTTCAGGGAGCATTAATGTGTGGATATCATGCAGCTCATGCGGTAAGAGATGAAATCTTGGGGAGAAATGGTTTTGAGCAATATACAGAATGGTGGAATAAATCCTTCGAATTTAATAGAATGGAATTTTCTGATTTTATTACTCTTTACAGGAGCTTGAGCATGATGCCCCAATATACCGATGATGAGATAGACTATATGTTTTATCTGTTGGAAGGTAGGGTGTTGTGTGGAGATTTCAGTCAGTTTAAAGTTCCTAAAACTGTTTGGAGTGAGATTTTATCTTACAAAAATCAGATTCAAAGGGAGAAGCCGCTTTTATTCGAAAAAATAAAGAAAATTGAGCAATTAAATCTTGCAGGTTAATTTAGGATTATGTGTAGATATAAAAAATTATTTTATAAAATGTTATATGTTAGATGTGTTGAAAATAGTGCATATAATTATGCAAAGTGGGTTCGATATCAAATTTAAAGGGATTATGTAAAAAGGAATTCTTGGTGAGCTGCCGGGAATTCTATTTTTGTTCCATTGAAAGTATTTGCAATATATTTAATAAATAAAATTAGCTAAAGCGGAATAGATATACACTAAAAAGGTAATATAATTAAAATATTTGAAACCAAAATTTGATATATAAAGGGTTTTGAAAATTTAGTTGGAATAAAAAATTATTATGTTATAATAATTGTGTATAAGGATGGGGGGATATTTGATGTTTTCTGTTACATTAAGAGAAGTTATGGATGAATTCCAGCTTGAAGACATATCCAATTGCAAAAGGATTGATGATATTGTTATTACCTCATCGGACATAAACCGTCCTGGTCTTCAACTAGTTGGATATCTTGAATATTTCGGTAACGATAGAATTCAGATAATAGGAAAAGTTGAGACAACTTATTTGGCAACTATGACAAAGGAAGAGCGTTACAAGCGGTTAGACGAGTTTTTTAAGTGCGGTTTTCCTTGTATGGTGGTTGCCAGAGGTTTAGAGGTTTTTCCCGAGATGATTGAAGTATCACAAAAATATCAGATTCCGATTCTTAGGACAAAGGACGTTACTTCCAGATTCTTGAGTGGATTAATCAGGTACCTTAATGTGCAGTTGGCACCAAGGATAACCAAACATGGTGTATTTGTAGAAGTATATGGTGAAGGTATCTTGATTCTAGGAGAAAGTGGAGTAGGTAAAAGTGAAACGGCTCTTGAGCTTGTGAAAAGAGGACACAGGCTTGTGGCTGACGATGTCGTTGAGATAAGAAGAGTGTCCGATAAATCCCTTGTAGGTACTGCACCTGATATAATAAGACACTTTATAGAAATTAGGGGTATAGGAATTCTGGATGTAAAAAACCTATACGGTGTCGGTTCGGTTAAAGTTACCGAGAATATAAATTTGGTTATACAGTTGGAGTTTTGGGATGAAAGGAAAAATTACGACCGTTTAGGGTTGGTAGATGAGTATACAAATATCCTCGGAATAGACGTGCCTTGCCTTATAATCCCTGTAAGACCGGGAAGAAATTTGGCCATTATTGTGGAAGTGGCAGCAATGAACAACCGGCAGAAGAAGATGGGATATAATGCGGCTAAGGTATTAAATGAAAGAGTCTTGGGAGAAATCAACAAAGCTACGCAGGAGTAAAATTGGAGGGAATAAATTGAAACTTGTAGTTGATACACATACGCATACAATAGCAAGCGGACATGCTTACAGTACTATTCAGGAAATGGCTAAGGAAGCATCAGTAAATGGAATTGAGATGTTTGCTATAACTGACCATGGTCCGGCAATGCAAGGTGCACCTTGTTTATTTCATTTCAGTAATTTGAGAGTAGTTCCGTCAGAACTTTACGGAGTTAGAATTTTAAAAGGTGTGGAAGCTAACATAATTGACTATAACGGAAATTTGGACATGCCTGAGGAATATTTGAGAAGACTGGATTTCGTTATTGCAAGCTTACATGATGTATGTATTGAACCGGCTTCAAAGAAAGAACATACTAATGCCTATCTGAACCTTATGAAAAATCCCTATGTAGATGCTATTGGGCATCCCGGTACACCAAAATTTGAAGTGGATGTTGAAAAGGTTGTATCGGCTGCAAAGGAATACGGCAAATTTATTGAAATTAATAATACTTCTTTCAGAGTAAGGGCAGGTTGTGAAGAAAACTGTATGGAATTTGCCATGGAGTGCAAAAAGCAGGGAGTAAAAATAGTATGTGGCAGTGATGCTCATATCAGCTTTGATGTGGGAAGATTTGAAAAAGTCTATAATTTGCTGGAAAAGGTTGATATGCCGGAAGAACTGATTATGAATACCAATGTAGCTAATTTCGATGAATTTATTGAGAATAAAAGGAAAAGAATAAGAAAAGGCTGATTTTAAGGACTGTTTTTATTCTATAAAGAAACAATCAAAAGTAGAATATATAATAGGTATATTGCGGCAAAAATAAGGGGCTGGAATAATTGGAAAAGGAAAGATATTTAAAGCTTTTAGGAAATATTGTAGGTGAAGAAAACGTTAAAGTAAATGAACCTATGAAAAATCATACATCTTTTAAAATAGGAGGACCTGCAGATTTCTTAGTTACACCTTGTTCGGTACAAAGTCTATGTGAAGTTATTAAGTTATGTAATAGAGAAAAATTGCCGATTTTTATTATGGGAAACGGAACAAATCTTCTTGTGTCCGACAAGGGAATAAGAGGAGTTGTTGTTAAGATATACGATAATTTAAACCGGTATACTGTAAAGGGAGATTGCATTGAAGCCTATGGAGGAATTTTACTTTCAAAGCTTTCAAACATTGCTCTCGAAAATGAGTTGACAGGATTGGAATTTGCATCGGGTATACCGGGAACATTAGGCGGTGCCGTTGCTATGAATGCAGGTGCCTATGGCGGTGAGATGAAGGATGTTGTTGTTGAAACAGAGTTTATAGATAAAGATGGAAATTTAAAGATAATTCGAGGCGATGAACATCAATTTGGCTATAGAACTAGTTTTATCCAAAAACAATCGGCTATTGCGGTAAGGTCGGTTATCCAGCTGAAGAAGGGAGAAAGAGCAGCTATTAAGGCATTAATTGACGATCTTACAGCAAGGCGTCAGGATAAGCAGCCTTTGGAAATGCCCAGTGCCGGTAGTGTATTTAAAAGGCCGGAGGGTTACTTTGCAGGAAAATTAATTGAAGAGTGCGGACTTAGGGGCTACAGTATAGGTGGTGCCCAGGTGTCGGAAAAGCACTGTGGATTTATCGTAAATAAGGGAAATGCTACTTCAAAGGATATAATTGATTTAATTAGACATATACAGAAAACGGTTAAGGAAAAATTTGGAGTTGATCTTCAGACAGAAATAAGAATTGTGGGAGATTACTAAAATTTAAAAGGCAATAAATATAGAGGTGTTTTGATTTCCAATTTAATAACATGGATGATAAAGTACCTGAATTTGCTGATTTTATAACATTTACCGGTTTGTTTTTGTAATGCCTCAATTATAACATTTTTGTTGATATATAGGAGGTACAAATGAAGTTCTTAATTATTACAGGGGTATCCGGAGCGGGAAAAAGCTTAGTGGTAAAATACTTGGAGGATTTGGGCTTTTTTTGTATAGACAATTTACCTCCGGTTCTAATACCTAAGATTGCTGAAATTTGTATGCAAAGTAGAGGAAAGTTGAATAAAATAGCATTAGTTATTGACATCCGGGGTGGTGAACTTTTTAACGCATTATTTCCGGAGCTTAATGCTTTAAAGGAATCAGGCTTATCCTATGAAATATTATTCTTAGATGCATCGGATAAAGTACTAATAAAGAGATTTAAAGAGAGTAGAAGAATTCACCCTCTTGCTCCTGAAGGCAGGCTGATGAAAGGTATTAATCAGGAAAGGGAACTTTTGAAGGAAATAAAGCGAATTGCAACCTATGTAGTGGATACCTCAAATTTAACGCCAAGACAGCTTAAAGAAGAGATAAGCAATATATTTGTCGAGGGAAAGAAATTTGACGGTATGATAATCAATATAATATCCTTCGGATTTAAGTATGGAATCCCTATAGACTGCGATTTGGTGTTTGATGTAAGGTTTATACCAAACCCTTATTATATTGACAGTATGAAAAGATTAACAGGAAAAAATGATGCGGTTAGGGAATATGTATTAGGATTCAACGAAACAAAAGGATTTTTATCAAAACTTTATGACATGCTGGAGTTTTTGATTCCGAGTTATATAAAAGAAGGGAAATCGCAGCTTGTTGTGGGAATAGGCTGTACAGGAGGAAGACATAGATCGGTTGCAATTTCGGAAGCCTTATATGCCTATCTTTCAGGAAAAGAACATAGAGTGGTTATAGAGCATAGAGATATAGAAAAGGACAGCAAGGAGGGGAAAAAATGAAACTTCTCAATCTAGTAAGATGTGGCGGCAGAAATCGTATATATTTATTGCTAGGGATTTCTGGAATAGTTGATATACTATTGGGAAGTTTTTTTATTTTCAAATGTAGTGGTATTTTTGAAGCTATATTGTCGTTAATGGCAATTCTGACAGGCTGTACTTTAACATATATTTTTTTCAGACATTTAAACAAAATCAATAGAATCTGTTCTTCTAAAGCTTCTTCGAAGATTGCAGAAAATGATACTAAAAGGTTTTTGAAAGACGCTAAAATTGTTGTAATCGGAGGGGGAACAGGACTCTCCACTATGCTGAGAGGTTTAAAGGAATATAGCTCAAATTTGACAGCCATAGTAACAGTAGCTGATGATGGCGGTGGTTCGGGAATTTTAAGGCAGGACCTGGGAATGCTGCCTCCGGGAGATATACGCAACTGTATTCTGGCATTAGCAGATACCGAACCGGTAATGGAAAAGCTTCTGCAATACAGGTTTACCGAGGGTATGTTGAAAGGACAATCCTTTGGGAATCTTTTTCTTGCTGCTATGAATGGGATTTCTGAAAGTTTTGAGGAAGCGGTTAAAAAGATGAGTGATGTTTTAGCTGTGACAGGAAGGGTTTTACCGGTTACGCTGCAGGATATAAAATTATGTGCAGAGCTTGAAGATGGCTATATAGTAAAGGGAGAGTCAAAGATTGGTGAACATAACAGTTTCCATAAGGGGAAAATAAAAAGTGTGTATCTTGAGCCTTTGCTTATAAAACCTTGTCAAGAAGCTATTGATGCAATACTTGATGCAGATATGATTGTATTGGGGCCCGGAAGCCTTTATACCAGTATAATACCAAATCTTCTTGTTCCGGGAATTGTAGACGCCATTAAAAAATCAAAAGCTGTTAAGACCTATGTGTGCAATGTTATGACACAACCGGGAGAAACGGAAGATTATAGCGTTTTGGACCATATAAAAGCTATTGAAAAGCATTCTTACAAAGGGCTTGTTGAATACTGTATTGTAAATTCAGCTCCAATTCCCGAGGATTTGAAGAAGAAATATGAAGAAGACGGAGCAGCGGCTGTGGCCATTGATGCAGAAGTACTTGAAAAGTATGGCATAAAAGTTTTGTACGACGATTTTGTTTGTATAAATAATAATTATATTAGGCATGATACTAAAAAACTTGCAAAAGTAATTATGGATCTTTGGGAAAGTAAGTGTTACTGTGAAAGAAAAATGGAGGAAGTAGTTTAATATAAGCATGTTTCTGATATCTCTGGGGGGAAAACAAGGTTCTAAAGTGAGAATTTAGTCGAAGTTATATTTTCAACATAATAAAAGGAGGATATGGCATGAGATATGGCAAATCTAGTTGGAGAACCTTTGAGCAGGGTATTCAGAAGGAATGGTTGCTTACTAATGGAATTGGCGGATTTGCAAATTCAACCATTATTGGAGCTAATACAAGAAGATATCACGGACTTTTAGTCGCATCATTGAAGCCACCGGTTAGCAGGCATCTGATTTTATCCAAAATAGATGAAAGTATAACTATTGGCGATGAATCCTTTGACTTGTTTTCCTATGAAGTTCCCGGTTTTATAATGAAGGGATATCATTATATGGAGGGCTTTGAGAGAGATCCTCTTCCTAAGTTTATATTCAGAGTAGGAGAAGTGTATATAGAAAAAACAGTGAGCATGGTATATGGCGAAAATACTGTAGCTGTGGTATATTATGTAAGAAACGGAGAGGACAGTATAAGTTTGCGGCTAACACCGCTAGTAAATTTCAGAGATTACCACCACTGTTCAAAGAAGGACAATTTAAACTTTTACAGAAATGTGCTTGGAAAAAATTTAGTAGTACTTAACCCACAGAATTATGATATTGACATTACCCTGTTTTGCAGCGAAGGTAAATTTAAACCGATGGACTACAGTTGGTTTTATAATATGGATTATGCAATTGAAAGGGAAAGGGGAATGCCTACAACAGAGGACCACTATATCCCTGGATATTTTGATATAAATATTGAGCCTAACGAGGAAAAGTATATAACTGTAATTGCCACGGTAGAAAAAGAGCTAAAGTTAAAAGATGGTTTAGAGATTATAAATAATGAGATTGAAAGACTTGACGCATTGGTGAAAAAGTCAGGGTACGATGATGAATTATCCCAAATTCTTGTCAAAAGTGCGGATAATTTTATTGTACACCGGGAGTCAACAAATGCTAAAACTATAATTGCAGGATATCCGTGGTTTACCGATTGGGGAAGGGATACCATGATAGCATTACCCGGTCTTACTCTTGTAACGGGAAGATTTGAAGATGCAAAAGAGATTCTCTATACCTTTTCAAAATACGTCAAGGATGGTTTAATACCCAACATGTTTCCCGATGAGGGAAATGAACCGTGTTATAATACTGTGGATGCTCCATTATGGTATTTTGAAGCGGTAAATAAATATTTAAACTATACAAAGGATTATGATTTTGTAAAAGAAAATATATACGAAGGTCTGAAGCAAATAGTGTACTTCTATGAAAATGGTACAAAGTATGATATCCGAATGGATGATGACTTTTTAATTACGGCCGGCAATGAGCATACACAATTGACTTGGATGGATGCAAAGGTGGGAGACTGGGTTGTAACACCAAGGCATGGCAAAGCTGTAGAAATCAATGCATTGTGGTACAATGCTCTAAGAATAATGGCTGTACTTTCAGAGTGCTATGGAGAGAATAGCAAGTATTATATTGATTTGGCGGAAAAAGTCAAAGAGTCCTTTGAAAATAAATTTTGGAATGAGAAGAAAAAATGTTTGTATGACTGCCTGACTCCAAACTATAAAGACGACAAGGTACGTCCGAATCAGATTATGGCTGTAAGTCTCTCTTATCCTGTTATTGAAGGGGAAAGGGCAAAATGTGTGGTTAACAAAGTATATAGAGAACTGTATACCGCCAACGGACTTAGAAGTCTTTCACCCAAATGCAGAGAATATGTAGGAACATATATTGGCGACCAATACAGAAGAGATGGTGCATATCATCAAGGAACAGTTTGGGCTTGGCCTTTGGGGCATTTTATAACAGCGTACTTGAGAGTAAACAACTATTCCGATAAAGCAAAGAAAGATGCAATGAATTTTATAGAGTCAATTAAGGATCATTTGAAAGACGCTTGTATTGGTTCGATTTCGGAAATATTTGATGGTGATGAACCTTTGATTCCAAGGGGATGTTATGCACAAGCATGGAGTGTTGCAGAGGTACTGAGAGCGTATATAGAGGAAGGATTGAACAAGTGTTATTAAAAACACATAAATAAGTTGAACTGGAGTTTTTTGCAAAAATGAGATATAATTTCATTATTATTTGTTTTGATTGAGGTGTGCAAATTGTCATTTTCATCATCAGTTAAAAATGAATTATGCAGGTCTGATGCAAAAAGCAGGTGCTGTAAAATTAGCGAATTGGCAGCGGCTATAAGATTAAGTGGTGTTATAAGAGTTATAAGTCAGACTGAAGTTTATTTGAAAATCTCAACGGAAAATGCTGCTTTTGCAAGACGCATATTTTCATTATTTAAATCTTTGTATGGTATAAATGCTGAAATAAGTGTTAGAAGAAGTAAAAAGCTAAAAAAGCATGTTTTATATATATTGGTTTTGACTTCTTCAATGGGATTAAATAAGGTATTAAAAGATGTTAATATTGAACTTAACAATCCGTCGGAAGTTAATTACATAACCTATGAATTGGACAAGAAGAGGAAATGTTGTAAAAAAGCATATCTGAAAAGTGCTTTTCTAGCAGCAGGTTCAATGAGTGACCCTGAGAAGACCTATCATTTAGAGATAATTAGTCATCAGGAATCAATCGCTGAGGAAGTAAATCAATTAATGGCTTTTTTTGGCTTAAACTCTAAAATTATAAAGCGTAAAGGCTACTATGTGGCGTATTTAAAAGAGGGAGAGAATATTGTAGACTTTTTGAATATAATAGGAGCCCATAGTGCACTTATGGAACTGGAAAATGTACGTATAATTAAAGAAATGCGTAACAACGTTAATCGTATAGTCAATTGTGAGACGGCTAATTTGCAAAAAACTGTGGATGCGTCTATAAGACAGGTTGATAATATCAAATATATAAGAGATAATCTGGGTTTTGATAAATTGCCTGAAAATCTTAGACAAATAGCTGAATTAAGGCTTGAATACAGCGATGCCAGTCTTAAAGAATTGGGAGAAATGTTAAGTCCTCGCTTAGGCAAATCGGGAGTTAATCACAGACTCAGAAAGCTGGATGAGATTGCAGAAAATACTAGATTGTTGAAAGGAGAGTTATGAATGGTTGAAAAGACTATTGAAATAACTAATCCGTCAGGCCTGCATGCAAGACCTGCTGCTTTATTTGTTCAGACAGCAGGGAAATTTACTTCAAATATATGGATTAAGGTGGGCGACAAAAAAGTAAATGCTAAAAGTATAATGGGGCTTATATCTTTAGCAGTTTCAAGGGGCACTGAAATTACAATAATAGCAGATGGAGAAGATGAAGAACTGGCAGTGAATGAGATACTTGACCTGGTTACATCAGGTTTTGGCGAATAGATGCGAGAAGATTATTATGGAAAGCTTTCGACTCAAAAAAATAGGACCGTTTCAATTTAACGGTTCTATTTTTATTTCTGTTGATAAGTTTTTGCTAAATGACTTCTAAATTTTAATAAAATTTATTTTAAAAAGTTTAAATTTAGAAGGAGAAATTTGGGAAATAAAGAATGAAAGTAAATACAAAGGTCATGGGATTTGATCGAAGAAATGGTAAAATAAGTGGGGTTAATAAATTAATCTACATAATTTGAATTTTTGATATAGGATGCTTTTCACGAAACGCTTTGGACAAAAGGGGGATAAAAATTGAAAGTAAAAATTTCTTATAAGGGAAATACATTAATTGCAGGAATTATTGGTGAGCTTGACCATCATTCTGCGGAGTATGTTAGGGAGAAAATCGATTCTGAACTGATTAAGGCTACGACGAAAAACGTTATATTTGACTTTTCGAAGGTAACCTTTATGGATAGTTCAGGGATTGGTGTAATAATGGGAAGGTTTAAAAATGTCAGTAAATTAAGCGGGAAATTATCGGTTACCAATGTTAATCCTCAATTAATGCGTATTTTTGAAATGTCGGGGTTACTAAAAGTTATACCCGTCTATGATAATATAGATATAGCTATTAATAAAATGTAAAGGGGAATAAGAATGCAGCCTATAAATTATATGAAGTTGGAGTTTTCAAGCAAATCAAGCAATGAAGGGTTTGCCAGAGTAGTAGCAGCAGCTTTTGTGTCACAGGTAGACCCGACTATAGAAGAAATGGCAGATGTTAAAACAGCGGTATCGGAAGCTGTAACAAATGCTATTATACATGGTTATGAGAATACAAGCGGTTTGGTAAGGATGGAATGTATTTTGTATAATGATGGCGTTGAGATAACTGTTGAGGATGAGGGTCAGGGGATCGAAGATGTTAATTTGGCAAGACAACCCATGTATACATCCAAGCCGGAAATGGAAAGATCGGGTATGGGCTTTACAGTTATGGAAAGCTTTATGGATAGAGTAGAAGTTATATCGGAAGTGGGTAAAGGAACTAAAGTGTCTATGTTCAAAAAATTCAAATCATTGGCTAAGGAGTAAGACATTTTAAGAATGGACTTGATAAAACTTTACTAACTTCATTAGGAAATCAAGTTATAAAAAATTCTTAAAATATATCGGGAAATAATAAATTATGTGAATAGATACTTTTATTATGGAAATAATTAGAATAGAAATTGAATTATAAATTTTATAATGACTACTAACCGTGTGCATTATAAATGAGAATATTCTTATTTATGTGGATGGTAATATAAAACATAAATGAGTTAAATTGGTGGTTAAAAGCATTTTATTTAGATATAAAAAACTTATGCATGTGTGGGAGTTACTATGGACGATTTATTTGATATGGAAACTCTAGAATTGGTTAAAAAAGCAAAATCAGGGGATAAACAAGCGCAATCTATATTGGTAGAAAGAAATGTAGGTCTTGTGTGGAGTATTGTTAAGAGATTTCAGAACCGTGGGTATGATACTGAGGATATATACCAAATAGGTTGTATTGGCCTTATTAAAGCCATAAATAAATTTGATGATTCCTATGATGTAAAGTTTTCAACTTATGCTGTACCTATGATTATTGGAGAAATAAAAAGGTTCATCAGGGATGATGGTATTATTAAGGTAAGCCGTTCTTTAAAGGAATTGGCCAACAAAATTAGAGTTACAAAGGAAATTATGACTAAAGAACTGGGGAGAGAACCCTCAGTAAGTGAAATTTCCAAACGGTTGGATGTTCCTATAGAAGAACTGGTTATGGCAATGGAGGCTAATTGCTCGCCGGAATCTCTTTATAATACTGTAGGAGATAATGATAGCTCAAATGTTCTTTTAATCGATAAACTGAACAATGAAAGCAACGATGAAGAAGTGGACCTTGTTGATAAAATAGACTTAAGGATGGTTCTTAACACGCTAAATCCGAGAGAAAAACAGATAATAGTCCTTAGGTATTTTAAAGAAAAGACCCAGGTTCAAATCGCAAAAATGCTCGGAATATCGCAGGTACAGGTTTCAAGAATTGAAAAAAAGATATTGGATGAGATAAAGAGAAAAATAAAATATGTAGAAAAATAAAATGTTAAAGTACATATAAAAATAAAATATATAGCGCATAAAATAAGTTGAAGAAATAAAACAATATGTTTTTGCATATTGTTTTTTTATTTTTACAATACTAATCAATATAATGGTTTATTAAATGTAATTCGGGACAAATTGCAGAAAATTAGCTTTAGGAGTGAAGCAGACCATGACAGACCTTTTACTGAGACATAAAACTTTAATATTTTTCATTAGTCTGATTGTAATTTTTCTGTTTTTACTAATTGCTTATTTGATGCCCGATTCAGCTAAAATTCCTTCAAAGGGAGTTTTTGTCCTTAGGAACGGTCATCATTTACAGAATACATACCACAGCTTAAATATTTGAGGAAGGTAGAATATTTTGCTGTGGTATGTAAGTTTGTAATTGTTAACAAATATTACTATTTAAAATGGAGGTAAAAATGCAGAAGACATTAACTAAAAAGGAATATCAGAAATATGTTGACGAAAAATCGCCAGACTCAAAAGTTTTGAGAAATGTGTTCAGAGCTTTTGTAGTGGGGGGACTTATATGCATAGTTGGTCAGTTTATTACCAATTTACTAAAAATGAAAGGTTTGGGACAGGATGAAACTGCAAGTCTTACCTCTTTAATTATGATATTAATTGGAGCGTTATTGACAGGATTAAATGTTTATGATGATATAGGACGTTATGCAGGAGCAGGTTCTATTGTACCCATAACAGGTTTTGCAAACTCTATAGTATCTCCGGCAATGGAGTTTAAAAGTGAGGGATATGTTATGGGTGTTGGTGCAAAAATGTTTGTTATTGCAGGACCGGTTCTTGTATACGGAATTTCTGCATCGGTAATTGCAGGAATAATTCATTTTATGTTAAGGTGAGGTGTCTTATGGCAACTAAAAGGATAGGAAAACAAACAGTAAAATTGCAAAATCCTCCTAGCATTGTTGCAACTGCATCTATCGTGGGACCGAAAGAAGGTCAAGGTCCACTAAGATTATATTTTGATGAAATTATAGAGGATGAGTTTTTCGGTGAAAAAACCTGGGAAAAGGCTGAGAGCAAATTAATGAGAGAGACTTTTGCTAAGGTATTGGAAAAGGCTAATAAAACTGCAGATGACATAGGTTATATTATTGCAGGGGACTTACTTAACCAATGTATAGCAGCAAATTTCGGTCTTAGGGAATCGGGAGTACCGTTTTTTGGTGTATTTGGCGCTTGTTCCACTATGGCTGAATCCATGAGCATAGGTTCAATGTTAGTGGACGGGGATTTTGCCGACAATGTTGTCTGTCTTACTTCAAGCCATTTCTGCTCAGCAGAAAAGCAATTTAGATTTCCTTTGGAATTAGGAACCCAAAGACCTCCAACTGCTCAATGGACGGTTACGGGTTCCGGTGGAGTGGTCCTTTCCAATAAAGGAAGTGGACCTTATATTACCCATATAACAACGGGTAAAATTGTAGATATGGGCATAAAGGATGTAAATAACATGGGCGCTGCTATGGCGCCAGCTGCAATGGATACAATTGTTACTCATTTTAGGGATACCGGATTTACACCGGAAAGTTATGATTTAATTGTTACCGGAGACCTTGGAGCTGTCGGGAAAGAAATATGTGATGAGCTTATAAAAGAACAAGGATATAATATTAGTGAAAGATACAATGACTGCGGTTTGATGATTTATGATCGTGAAAAACAGGACACTCATGCCGGCGGAAGTGGGTGTGGATGTTCTGCGACGGTATTTGCCGGTTTTATATATAAGAAGCTTATGGAAGGTGTTTTAAATAATGTTTTGTTTGTTGCCACTGGAGCCCTGCTAAGTACAACAAGTTCACAGCAGGGAGAGTCTATACCATGTATAGCACACGCAGTAAGTATATCAAACAATATATCTTAAAAAAAGTAAGAGGTGTTATAACATAAAAATTGGAACTGTGGCTTTTCCGGAAAGGTTAACTACACTTAGGGAGATCTAAGTTTCAATATAAAATTCGATATATTAACATAATCAATTGATAGAATAAAAAGGGAAGTCGGGTGATGAAAATGGGTGGAAACATTTTTTCTTATATAAATGCATTTATAGTAGGAGGCATTATTTGTGCTGCCGGTCAAATACTTATTGATAAAACGAAGCTGACTACAGCTAGAATTCTTGTAATATTTGTAACCACAGGAGCGATTTTAGGCTCCTTGGGGGTATATCAGAAGTTGGTTGAAATTGGTGGAGCAGGTGCTACTGTTCCACTGACAGGTTTCGGATACAGCCTTGTCAAAGGTGCGTTTAAAGATGTGGAAAGCGCAGGTCTTTTAGGTGCGTTTACAGGAGGAGTGAAGGCCGCGGCAGCGGGTATAACAGCAGCAGTCTTTTTCGGCTATTTGACTTCAGTTGCGTTTACTCCGAAAGCAAAAAGATAGAGGAGCCGGTATTATGGAAAAACGAAAAGTAATACTGGTTACAGACGGCGATGAAGTAGCAAGAAGTGCAGTTGAACTGGCAACTTACAACATAGGAGGTAGGTGTATTTCTGCTTCAGCGGGCAACCCTACACCTTTATCAGGTTCGGAAATTATTAAACTTATTAAATCTACACCTTATGACCCTGTTGTTGTTATGGTAGATGATAAAGGAATGAAGGGCAAAGGAAAAGGTGAACTTGTTATGGAAGCAATTATGAATGATGATGGTATAGAGGTTTTAGGTGTTATAGCTGTCTCGTCAAATGGAAGAGATTGTAAAGGGGTGCCCTTAACCTGCTCCATAACTAAAGAAGGCAAAATTGTAAAAAATGGTGTAGATAAATATGGTAATGAAATTACCAATAAAAAAATTTGTGGAGATACTCTAAGTATATTAAAGGATATGAAGGACATCGTTATTGTTGGTATTGGAGATCCCGGGAAAATGGATACCAATGATGAAATTACAAAGGGTTCTCCCATAACTACAATGGCTTTAAGAGAAATACTGAAAAGGAATGGTTTAGCACAATAAAATAATCTTATAATGTAAAGATAAAATTGTAGAATATATACTTTCTGTTGTTTTTATACTAATGTGGAGTAGGGAACTTGTTAAAACTATTCAATTTTGTGAATCAATAAAATATAATTTTTATATAAAGGTGTTATGGAGTTTTACAATAATCGGTATTAGTTTTTTAGTTGTGAAGGAGAACAGCAATAGTGTATATTTTATTGTCTAAGTTCTGTGGTCTTAACTATTTTTGCATATTATACTCAAGCATAGGCTTAAAAATTCCTTTTTATGGACGAAAGATTTTTGATATGACGGGAATATATGATGGTTGATTTTTCTACTTAGGACGTATATTCCCTATTTCGGCCTTTTTTATATAAACGCTTCTATTAAGTTTGCAGAAAAATTTTATTGCAGTTATAAAGCAGATTGATTTAATATTTATAGACCAAAAAATGTTAATGATATGTTTAAAATAAGATTATTCGGAAATTTTAATTGATATTTCAGAAATTGGTTTTAAAAAATTGAAATATAAAAATAAAAAAATGATTATAACTAGATTTGTCTGTATAAATTATACCTTAATTGGAAAAAGATTATTATGTATATAATATATAACTACATATATTTTTAGATGTTTAGCTTTGGTGAAAATATTGAAAATTTGATATAAAAAAAGAAGGATTTTAAGATATACCCATAGAATTATTAGAAAGATATAAGTGTCCATGTTTATTTATATAGTTGAAAAGTTATAATAATATCTTTTCATATTTATTTGTTCTAAAATAAGCTTATTTCCAGTGATTAATGCCTATGAGCAGGTAAAATTCAGATAGAAGCTTATTTTTGTAATGTCAAAACCTGTATTGATAAAGAATATTAATTGAATTTTAGAGAAATATATGTTTCTCTTAAGATTGTTTTATTTTTAGAATTATGTAGAGAAGGTGGTATTAAATTTATGAATGTAGAATATATAAATCCTTTCATAGAAGCAAGCCAAACAGTATTGAAACAGACGGCAAATATTGATGCTAAACTTGGAAATGTTTTTTTAAAAAATTCTCCTTATAAAAGTGACTGCGTTGTAATAATTGTTGGCTTAACTGGAAAGATAAGAGGACAAGCAATATTTTCTATGGCCAAAAAAGTTGCAATGGATATAGCATCTGCCATGATGGGGGGCATGCCCATTACTGAATTGGATGAAATGGGTAAAAGCGCCATATCGGAGCTGAGTAACATGATTTTGGGAAATGCTGCTACTATTTTGTATAAAAAGGGAATAGGAATTGAAATTACACCACCTTCACTTCTAATGGGGGATAATTTGCAGATTTCTCCAAATAAAATGAAGACCATTTGTATTCCATTGATTTTTAGCGATGGACAGCAGATGGAGATAGATATATCTGTAGTTGAATAATGGTAATTATTATATAGTTATTAAAATTGAAATATTCTTTTAAAACAGTGCTATGAGTTATGAAAATTATATTTGATTTTAAAAATAAAAAGTTAGTCTAAAATCAAAAGATGGTTTAATTAAGCCATCTTTTTTGTACTTTTAAGTAATTTAATTTTAATATATAATCTAAGTGTTTATATTAATATGAAGTTATATTTGGCTTATAATTGGTTTAGGAGGAATTAAATTGGCTATAAATATAGTATTGGTTGAGCCTGAAATACCTCAAAATACAGGTAACATAGTAAGGACATGTGCTGCAGTTGGTGCAAAGCTGCATTTAATAAAGCCTTTAGGCTTTTCGGTTGAAGATAAATATTTAAAACGGGCAGGTCTTGATTACTGGAGTGAAGTTGATATATCTTATTATGACAGTTTTCAGGAATTAAGGGATAAATATTCCGAATCTTCATTTTACTATGCCACAACAAAAGCAGTAAAAACCTATGCTGATATTAATTACCCGGAGGATTGCTTTTTAGTATTTGGAAAAGAAAGTAAGGGCTTGCCGGAAGAACTGTTGTTGGAAAACAAAGAGTATTGCATAAGGATTCCAATGAAGGGAGATATAAGGTCCTTAAATTTATCCAATTCGGTTGCAATTATTGTTTATGAAGTTTTAAGGCAAAGCAACTTTGAAGGTATGACAGCGCATGGAAAACTGACAAAGTATGAGTGGTAAAATATTATTAGTTGGGTGAGGGAAGTTGGTATGGTAAATAGAAAAAGAATGGTGGAGGAATTTCTTGAATTAGTTAGAATTGATAGTTTAACTTTTAAAGAAAAGGAAATGGCAGAATGTTTGAAAGCTAAACTTAGCAGCATGGGACTTTTTGTCGAGGAAGATGATGCAGGACTTAAAATTGGCGGTAATTCGGGAAATTTGATATGCAAGATTGAAGGAAATAAAGATGTTCCTGCTGTGCTGTTGATGGCACATATGGATACTGTAGCTCCGGGAATAGGAAAAAAACCTGTAGTAGACGGAAATATTATAAAAACCGATGGAACTACGGTATTGGGGGGCGATGACGCTGCCGGTATAGAATGTATTCTCGAAGCAATAAGGGTTTTAAAGGAGAATAATTTGCCCCATGGGGATATATTTATTGTATTTACTGTTGCCGAAGAAGGCGGACTGTGGGGGGCAAAAAATCTTGATATAAGCAGAATAAATGCGAAATACGCTTTTGTAATGGACGATGGAGGAAGTATTGGTCATGTGGCTGTTAGTGCACCGGCACAAAATAAAATTGATATAATAGTGACCGGTAAGGCGGCTCATGCGGGAATGGAGCCGGAAAAAGGGATTAGTGCAATACAGATTGCCGCAACCGCTATATCAAATATGAAACTTGGCAGAATTGATGATGAGACTACTGCGAATATAGGGATAATAAACGGTGGGCTTGCAACAAATATAATATGCGACAAGGTAGAGATAAAAGCAGAAGCTAGAAGCCGTGATATGAAGAAGCTCGAAATACAGACAGAGCACATGAAAGAGTGCTTTTATAACGCAGCGCAAAAATTCGGAGGTAATGTGGATTTTAAGTCGGAGCTGTTGTATCCCTCCTTTAGCATAAGTGAACAGGATGATATAATTAAAATACTGAGAGCTGCTTCAAAGAAAGCCGGAGTTGAACTTATACTGGAAGCTACCGGTGGAGGAAGTGACACAAATATTATAAACAGCAAGGGAATAAAAGCTGTTGATATAAGTGTAGGTATGGATAAGGTACACAGCGTTGAAGAGCAGATCTGTATTGATGACTTGGTAAAGGCAGTAGAGTTTTTAGTTTCAATAATTACATCCGTTGAGTAACTTTATTCTTGTAAATTTATAAAAGGATTGCAATGGAACTTTTATAAATTGTTTTTGTTTATTAATAAAAATTGAATGGAGTTATTTTTGCAATAAACTGCTAAAGGTGCATATGAATAAAAATCTTAATATGGAGGTAGTAATATGATAAAGAGAATAGGTGTACTTACCGGTGGTGGAGATTGCCCGGGATTAAATCCCGTTTTAAGAGCTGTGGTAAAAACAGCAATTGTAAAATACGGTTATGAAGTTATAGGATTTAAGGATGGCTATAGAGGATTGGTAGAAAACAATTTTGTTAAGTTGGATTTAGATGATGTTTCCGGACTTCTTGACCAGGGAGGTACAATTTTAGGTACATCCAACAAACATAACCCTTTTAATTATCCGGTAAATGTGGATGGAAATATAGAGTATAGAGATATGTCTAAAAGGGTGCTGGAAAACCTTGATATGTTCGGAATTGACTGCATGGTGTTTATAGGCGGAGACGGTACTTTGACTACCGCCAGAGACCTTATGGAGATGGGAGTTAAAGGCATAGGTGTGCCAAAGACAATTGACAATGACTTATCGGGGACTGACACAACCTTTGGATTTATGACTGCAGTATATACAGCTACTGAAGCTATAGACAAGCTCCACTCCACGGCTGAATCCCATCATAGAGTAATGATTCTTGAAGTTATGGGAAGATATGCAGGGTGGATAGCATTAGAAGCAGGCATTTCCGGCGGAGCCGATGTTATTTTGATTCCCGAAATACCTTACGATATAAATAAGGTGGCCCAAAAAATTATGGAAAGGAAGAACCGCGGAAAAAGTTTCAGCATTATTGTAGTTGCCGAAGGAGCAAAAGATATTGAAGGAGATATGGTAGTAAATAAGATTGTGGAGGATAGTCCCGATCCTATTAGACTAGGAGGAGTAGGAAATAAAATTGCTGAAGAAATCGAAAGACTTACCGGAATTGAATCTAGAGTTACGGTATTAGGCCATCTGCAAAGAGGTGGAGCGCCGGTACCTTACGACAGAGTACTTTCAACTAGATATGGGGTTCATGCAGTAGAACTTATTAATCAGGGAAAATTCGGTATGATGGTAAGCCTTAAGGGAAACAGAATTACAGAGGTACCGATAGAGGAAGCTGTTGGTACTTTAAAGACAGTAGATCCAAATGGAGAGTTGGTAAAAATAGCGAAAAGCCTTGGGGTGGGTTTTGGCGATTAAGCGCCTAAAGATAGAGGAGGTTTTGAATGCTACAGCTTAGAGAAGTAAGTATTGATGATAAATATATATTTGACAGATACATAACGAAGCACAATCCGCAGATTTCAGAGCTTAGTTTTACCAATATTTTTATGTGGCGTAATTCTTATAAATTCAGGTTTGGAGAAGTTGGTGAAATGTTATGTCTTATAGCAGTTCCCGATAATGCTGAACCTTTTGCTTTTGAACCTATCGGTGCTTATACTAAAGAAGCTTTTGGACAAGCAATTGATGAAATAGCCAATTATTTTAAAGATAAAAACTGGAGACTTGTTTTTAAGAGAGTGGAAGAAGATAAACTGGACTATTTTAAGGAATATTTTAAAGATGACGTTGATATAACTGACGATAGAGATAACAGTGATTATTTATATCGTTCGGAAGATCTTATCAATCTAAAAGGTAAGAAGTTTCATCAAAAGAAAAACCATCTAAATAGTTTTATGAAAAATTATGAATTTGAGTATGTAAAATTAACCGATGATTTAATAGGTGAATGTATAAGAATAAACGAAGAATGGTGTAAAAAAAGAAGCTGTGAACAGCATAGAGATCTCTATTGTGAAAGGCTTGCCAATGTGGAAGCTCTCATTAATTTTAAAGAACTTAAGTATGAGGGGGCTTTGATTAAAGTAAACGGGGAATATGAAGCGTTTACTATTGGTGAATTACTAAATCCCGATACAGTTGTTATTCATATTGAAAAGGCCAATGAAGACATCAGAGGGTTGTATAATGCTATTAATCAGCAATTCTGTGAAAATGCTTGGAAGGATGTTACTTATATAAACAGGGAACAGGATCTTGGGATTGAGGGACTTAGAAAAGCAAAATTATCATATAATCCTGTTAAGCTTATAAATAAATATACAGTAAATTGTAAATAATATTTCCCATAAGAATTTAAGTTAAAAGGTGTGATGCCTATTAATTTATTGAATGAGAGAAACCGATATAAATTTTTTTGAACGTTTTGAATTTAATTATTCAAAATAGTCGTGTTTTTTATTAAAATAGTATAAAAAAATTATATTTGAGAAAAATATAGTTTGTTAAAAAATTAATTTATTTTAAACTTTAGTATTGAAAATAAAAATGAAATAATATAAAATGATAAATGTTGCATGAGGGTTTTAGGCATAGATAAATTATTAAGCATCATGCTTCGAAAAGCTAATATATAAATTCAATATAAATACATAGGAGGCGATTTTTTATGGCAGTTAAAGTTGGTATTAATGGTTTTGGACGTATCGGACGTCTTGTTTTTAGAGCATCTTTGAACAACCCTAATGTTGAGGTAGTAGGTATTAACGACCCATTTATTGACCTTGAATACATGAAATATATGCTTAAATATGATACTGTACATGGTCAGTTCAATGGAACAATAGCAGATAAAGACGGTAAATTAGTTGTAAACGGTAAAGAAATCAGCGTATACGCTTGCATGAATCCTGAAGAAATTCCATGGAAAGATTGCGGTGCAGAATACGTTGTTGAATCAACTGGTGTATTCACTACTACTGAAAAAGCATCTGCTCACTTCAAAGGTGGAGCTAAGAAAGTTGTTATCAGTGCTCCTTCAGCAGACGCTCCAATGTTCGTAATGGGTGTTAACAATGACAAATACACAAAAGATATGAACGTTGTATCAAACGCTTCTTGTACTACAAACTGTTTGGCACCTTTAGCAAAAGTTATCCACGATAACTTTGGTATAATCGAAGGTTTAATGACTACAGTTCACGCTACAACAGCTACTCAGAAAACTGTTGACGGTCCTTCAAAGAAAGACTGGAGAGGTGGACGTGCAGCTGCAGGTAACATAATTCCTTCATCAACTGGTGCAGCTAAAGCTGTTGGTAAAGTTATTCCTGAATTGAACGGTAAATTAACTGGTATGGCATTCAGAGTACCTACTCTTGACGTATCTGTTGTTGACTTGACTTGCCGTTTGGAAAAACCAGCTACTTATGAAGAAATTAAAGCAGCTGTTAAGAAAGCATCTGAAAATGAATTAAAGGGTATCTTAGGATACACTGAAGATGAAGTTGTATCATCTGACTTCATTGGTGATTCACGTACATCAATATTTGACGCAAAAGCTGGTATATCCTTAAATGACAATTTTGTAAAATTAGTTTCATGGTATGATAACGAATGGGGTTACTCCAACAAAGTTGTTGACTTAATTGCATACATGGCAACAGTTGACGCTAAATAATATTGATTGTTATTTTGTAGAAAAGGTTCGGTTATCTGGTAACCGGACCTTTTTGTGAAAAATAAAAGGAGCGTGTTCTATAATGGCAATGATGAATAAGAAGACTATTGAAGATATTGATGTTAAGGGAAAAAGAGTAATTGTAAGAGTTGACTTTAATGTACCTTTGGATGAAAATAGAAAAATAACTGATGATAAAAGAATAGTAGGTGCGCTTCCTACAATTAAGTATTTGGTTGACAAGGGTGCAAAAACTATATTGGTATCCCACCTTGGAAGACCAAAAGACGGTTTTGAAGAAAAATACAGCATGAAGCCTGCAGCAGAAAGACTTGGAGAGCTCCTTGGCAAAGAAGTAATCTTGGCAAAAGACGTTATCGGAGAAGATGCAAAAGCAAAAGCTGCTGCTCTTAAAGACGGCGAAGTTTTAATGCTTGAAAACGTTAGATTCCATAAAGAAGAAACTAAAAATGATCCTGCCTTTGCAAAAGAATTGGCAAGCATGGCTGAAATATATGTAAACGATGCTTTCGGTACAGCTCACAGAGCTCATGCTTCAACAGCCGGTCTTGCAGACTATTTACCTGCAGTTTGCGGCTATTTGATTCAGAAAGAAATTGAAATAATGGGTAAAGCCCTTTCAAATCCGGAAAGACCTTTTGTAGCAATTTTAGGTGGAGCTAAAGTTTCCGATAAAATTGCAGTAATTGAAAATCTCATTGATAAAGTTGATACATTAATAATAGGCGGAGGTATGGCTTATACCTTCTTCAAAGCAAAAGGATACAATATCGGAACTTCCATCTGCGAAGACGATAAAGTAGAATTGGCAAAGAGCCTTATGGAAAAAGCAGAAAGCAAAGGCGTTAAGTTAATGCTTCCTGTAGACAACATGGTTGGATTGGAGTTCAAGAACGACACTGAATTTAAAGTTGTTGATTCCAACAGCATACCTGACGGTTGGATGGGTATGGATATAGGTCCAAAGACAGTTGAGGCTTATGCAGCTGAAATTAAAAAGGCTAAGACTGTAGTTTGGAACGGTCCTATGGGAGTATTTGAATTCTCCAACTTTGAAAACGGTACAAAAGAAGTTGCAAGAGCTGTTGCTGAATCCGGTTCAACATCTATTATAGGTGGAGGAGACTCTGCGGCTGCTATAGAGCAACTTGGTTTTGCCGATAAAATAACACATATTTCCACAGGCGGTGGAGCATCCTTAGAATTCTTAGAAGGAAAAGTTCTTCCGGGAATAGATGTACTTTTGGATAAATAAGGAGAAGAGGTAAGTAAGTATGAGTAGAGTAAAAATAGCAGCAGGAAACTGGAAAATGAATAAAACAGCAAAAGAGGCTGTTGAATTTGTAGAAGCTTTAAAACCAAGGGTAGCAGATGCTGACGCTGAGGTTGTAGTTGGCGTACCTTTTGTTTGCATTCCTGGAGTTAAAAAAGCAGCTGAAGGTTCAAATATAAAAGTTGCTGCTCAGAACATTCACTGGGAAGAAAAGGGAGCATTTACCGGAGAAGTTTCCGGACCAATGCTTGCTGACCTTGGAGTTGATTATGTAATAATCGGTCACTCCGAAAGAAGACAATATTTTGCTGAAACCGATGAAACTGTTAATAAAAAAGCTCATGCGGTATTTAAATACGGCATGAAACCTATTATTTGTGTAGGTGAATCCCTGGCACAAAGAGAACAAGGGGTTACAGCTGAACTTGTTAGATATCAAGTTAAAATTGCATTACTTGGCTTAACTGCAGAGCAGGTTAAGGAAACTGTTATTGCCTATGAACCCATTTGGGCAATCGGAACCGGAAAGACTGCTACAAATGAGCAGGCAGAAGAAGTTTGTGCAATTATCAGAAATGTAGTAAAAGAATTATACGGTGATGATGTTGCACAGGCTATAAGAATTCAGTATGGCGGCAGTGTTAATGCTGCTAATGCTGCAGAACTTTTTGCTATGCCAAATATTGATGGTGGTCTTGTTGGAGGAGCAAGCCTTAAACTTGACGATTTTGAAAAAATAGCAAAATACAACAAATAATTAGGTTTAGATTTTTATTAATTTTGTAACCCTCCGGTTTTATTGGCTGGAGGGTTATTATGTAAATTGTAAAAATACGCTATTATTTTTAGGATTTGACTGTTAATATTTCGAATCCGGTGGTAGATAATAAAAAGGGAAAAGTTTAGTAATAAAGTTGATTGGAGAGTGCATTATGAAAGACAGATTAGTAACATTGATAATTTTGGATGGGTATGGCAATAATCCGAAAACAGAAGGTAATGCTATAGCAGCAGCAAACAAACCTAACATGGACAGATTATTAAAAGAATTTCCAAATACAATTGTAAGAACAAGCGGAATGGATGTTGGTCTTCCCCATGGACAGATGGGTAACTCGGAAGTTGGACATACCAATATCGGTGCAGGAAGAATTGTTTATCAAGAGTTAACCCGTATAACAAAATCCATAGAAGACGGCGATTTCTTTGAAAAGAAAGAGTTTCTCGATGCAATAGAGAATTGTAAAAAGAACAACTCTAAACTTCATTTAATAGGTCTTGTTTCCGATGGTGGTGTACACAGCCACAATACGCATCTTTATGCATTGATAGAGCTAGCTAAGAGACAGAATTTCAAAGATGTATTTGTACACTGCTTCTTTGACGGAAGAGATGTTCCACCCGATAGTGCAAAGGGTTATGTTGAAGAGCTTGAAGCTAAGCTTAAGGAAATCGGAGTAGGTAAAATTGCTTCCGTAATGGGAAGATACTACGCAATGGATAGAGATAACAGATGGGAAAGAGTTCAGCTTGCTTAT
>Ga0134092_1000558_pt1 | contig 37580 bp, 43 predicted proteins | sample 3_6taG_FD_94454 | JGI IMG/M metagenome (GOLD analysis project Ga0134092, IMG submission 94454) | Switchgrass degrading microbial communities from high solid loading bioreactors in New Hampshire, USA - 3_6_20_6_A3 metaG | ecosystem: Engineered > Bioreactor > Semi-continuous > Anaerobic >... | reverse complement strand
CAGGAAAAGCTTTTAATAAGTAAAGTATCTTAGCAATAAATTTGTTTTTAAATAGTTCTTTTTTTGCCATAAAACAAATAGCTCTTGGGCTGATAATTCCTACAATAATTGGATCTAAATTGCTTATATGATTAGCACATAAAATAACTCTTCCTTTATCAGGTATATTTTCAATTCCTTCAATTTCTATCCTGTATAATATTTTAAAGATTCCTCTTAATAGACCTCTAGCAAATTTATAAAAATTCAACCATTTACCTCCCTTCAATTATAGAAATGATTTCTTGTACTGTTTCATCAATTGTTTTATTAGTCGTATCAATAACATAGGCATCAGGACTTTTCCTTAAAGGTGAAAATTCTCTATTGCTATCGATTTCATCTCTCTTTTTAATTTCTTCTAATATTTGCTCAACTGTTATATTTGAAATACCTTTCTCTACTAATTCCTTATATCTTCTCATTGCTCTTTCTTCAACTGAAGCTGTAATAAAGAATTTATAGTTTGCATCTGGAAGGACTGTTGTTCCTATATCTCTACCGTCCATAATAACATTATTTGATTTGGCTAACTGCTGTTGTAGTTTCACCATTTTTTCTCTCACTTCTTTTATCTTAGCTATTTGAGAAACACTATTGCTTATAGTATTACTTCTAATTTCTTCATCAACTCTTGTCCCGTCTAAGTATATATGTCTGTTCCTAAACTCTATAGTAGTAGATTCTAGTAATCTTAACATTTCTTCCAGATTATTAATATCTATATTGGATTTTAAAACTTTTAGGGTAAATGCTCTATACATAGCACCTGTATCAATATACTCTATATTCAAAATATCAGCAACCTTCTTTGCAACTGTACTTTTTCCTGCTCCAGCAGGTCCATCTATAGCTATTACTAGTCTTTTACTATCCATAAGAGCCTCCTTATAAAATAATAACCACCAATTGGTGGCTTTTAATACTGTTTATTTATCAAATCAGGTCTTAAGTCTTTTGCACCCCTTAAATAAACATGTTTAACTTGATTTTGTTCTAAAACAGAATCTTGATATAAAATCATTACTCTAATGCACTTATCAATGCTTTCTTTTACGTACATTTCATTAAAACACATAATTCCGCATTGAGTATATCCTAGCATTCTAGCAGCTTTAGCTGGATATTCAGCATCCAGATCTCTAGTTGAGGAAAATAAAATGCTGATTACATTTTCTTTCTTTAAACCATTTTCTTTTTCTATTTCAGTAAGTAATTCTTTTGTGGATTCAATAATATCTTCTTTACTATTATTGTTTACAGTTATTGCTCCTCTTATTGAAACCAATTTCATTGTCATCACTTCCTTAATAATTATATATTAAAAATATTATTTCAACAAGTTATTTTAACTGAACTTTGCACAATATTTCAATGCTTTGGGAAGTGGTGACTACTTCATCCAACATTGGTCTTTCAACATTTTTGCTTATTCCAGTTACTTTAATACTTACTTGGTTATTATACTTTGTACCATCAATTTCAACTATATCGTTATGATAAACATAAATCTTTACTTCATCATTTTCCAAGAAATCTGCAACGTATTCACCATTAATCAGTATTCCAACATTATTATAATTAGGATTTAAATTTTTGAGGATGATTATTCCTTTATCTAGTTTTTGTTGGCCATCCAAAAAAGAAATGTAATCTTGGCCAAACCAGGATGTATTAATTGAAATTTCATTATTGTTATAATTTAAAAATTGAACAAATATAAGAAATGAAAAAGATAAAGCTAATAATATTAATAATACTTTTTCAAATATACTAAATGTAAGTTTCATTTTAACCTCCTAAATATCTATTTGTTATACATTATGCATATTATTTTTAATTAATGAAGACATTATGAGGTTAAAATAATATGTTATACATTATTACCAGCTAAATATCCTGTAGAATATGCTATCTGTAAATTATAACCACCTGTAAGTGCATCTACATCAATTATTTCACCACAAAAAAATAATCCGGGTATTATTTTTGATTCCATAGTTGATGGATTTATCTCATTTGTAGATATTCCTCCTGATGTTACAATGGCTTCTTCTATAGGTCTAAATTTTTTAAATGTTAAGGGTAAATTTTTTATAGTTTCTACTATTTTTCTCCTTTCTTCCTTTTTAATTTGATTTACTGTTTTAGTTTCTTCTATACCTGATAGGTTAATTACTATAGGAATAAGTTTTTTGGGCAGTAGTTTATCTAGTGCATTTTTAATTTGTTTATTTTTATTTATTTCAAAATCTCTTAATATTCTCGAATCTAATTTTTCAGAAGGAAGAGCAGGTTTTAGATCAATTTTCAAGGTTATCTTTTTATCTAAATGTTTATTTATTACATTGCTCATCGATAACACTATCGGACCAGAAATTCCATAATGGGTAAAGATCATCTCTCCGAATCTTTCATCTAATTTCTTTTTTTCTACCCATCCACTCAAAGCTACGTTTTTCAACGAAAGACCTTGTACTGATTTAATCCACTCTTCTTCTACTTCCATAGGTACTAATGAAGGTTTAATAGGTTTAATTGTATGACCAAGTTTTTCCGCAAATTTATAGCCATCTCCCGTTGAACCAGTAGCAGGATAAGATTTTCCTCCAGTTGCTAAAATGATTTTGTCAAAAGTCATTATTTCTCCTGTTGTTGAAGTAAGTATAAATTTATTATTTTTGTATACTACATCTTTTACTCTTGTATTAAACATTATTTTTACATTATTATCATGTAAGAACTTTTCAAAAGCCTTAATTACATCACTTGATTTATCCGACTCCGGAAAAACCCTATTTCCTCTTTCTACTTTCAATTTCACCCCGTATCTTTCTAATAAGTTTATAATGTCATGATTGGTGAAAGAATAGAAACTACTATACAAAAAGAAACTATTTGTTATCACCTTTTCAAAAAAGTCTTCAATTGGTGAGTAGTTTGTGACATTACATCTACCTTTACCTGTTATAAATAGTTTTTTCCCTAATTTATCATTTCTTTCTATTAATGTTACATCTTTTTTTCTGGAACCAGCAAACCCAGCTGCAATAATTCCTGCTGGTCCTCCTCCTATAACTCCTATTTTCATCTACTTAATCTCCTTTAAATGATTTGTATCATTAAATAAAGTTAATACCCTATTGTGCTGTCTAAATTCTATTACACTTAAACTTACATTTTTTAATGACATATTCTTGAAATGAGAAATGTTTATTCCAAGCAACCCTAATATTATAGTTTTTAATGTTGCCCCATGGGATACTATTAAAACGTTATCAATATTATTATTGTCATTGATGATTTTATTTACACTTTCCATAGCTCTTTTTTGAACTTCTACTATACTCTCTGCTCCCTCAATCTTTAAGTTTTCAGGTTCTTTTAACCATAATTTATGCTCTTTAATGTATTTAACTTCTAGTATATCACTGGTTAATCCTTCCCATATACCAAAATTGATTTCTCTTAATTCTTTCACTGGAATTACATCAATATCTAATATATCCCCAATAATCTTTGCGGTATCATAGGCTCTTTTTAAATCGCTTGAATAGATTTTTTCAATATCTTCTTTAATTAATCTATTACCTATTAATTTAGCCTGTTTAATACCTTTTTCAGTTAGAGGTATATCTTGTTGTCCTTGAATTTTTTTTAGTGCATTCCATTCTGATTCACCGTGTCTTATTAGATATAGTTTTTTCATGTACATTCCTCCTAATATAAATATTATTTTAATTATAGCAGATTTTTTATGTGTGGGGATAATATCATTTATGATAATATTATAAATGATATTTTTTACATAAAATTGGCCATGGTTAAAATAAACCATAGCTCATAAAAATGACTAAAAACGTATATTATTTATTCTTTTCTATTGTTTGTCATGTATATATTGAATTTTGCCCATATATTCTCCAAGTCTTCAAAATATGAAGTAATTTGTTCACCCTTTTCTGTACCTATTGCAATTATTAGCGCATTTAAAAGGCTCATTGGAGCAACAAGTGAGTCTACGAAAGATAATATATTACTGCTAGCTACTAATACATAATCGGCATACTGATTTACTGGTGATATTAGACTGTCAGTAATACAAATTATTTTAGCACCTTTTGATCTCCCATAATCAAGAGCTTCTAATGTTCTATTTGAATACCTAGGATAGCTGATACCTATAATAACATCGTTGCTAGTTAATTTTAATAATTGTTCAAATACATCATTAGGACCTGCAGTGATTACCTTTACATTATCTAATAGGAAATTTAAATAAAATCCTAAATAACCAGATAAAAAGGATGAACTCCTAAGGCCTAAAATATATACATGATTTGACTTTAATATAACTTTTATTGCTTCTCTAAAAACATTGAAATCTATTTCATCTAATATGCTTTCAATGTTATGTATATCCTTTTTTACAACTTCCTTCAGGATATTTTCATAGTTTTTAAAATCTGTTGTACTCATGGATATTCTCTGTACTGTAGTCAATTTACTCTTGATTAGTTCTTGTAATTCCTTCTGTAATTCACGATACCCACTATATCCTAAAACATTGGCAAATCTTACAACTGTAGATTCACTTACCCCTACCTTATTGCCTAAATCTGCTGCTGTCATAAATGCAGCAGTATCATAATTCTTTATAATATACTCAGCTATTAATTTATGTCCTTTACTCATTCTATTATATTCTCTACGCATTACTTTAATTAAATCAACATATTTCATAACAAATCGACCCTTTTCCTTCTCTTATTAATTTTACACCTTCATCCAAAGCTCTTTTATTTAACTCTTCTGTTCCTTTTGGTACCCTAGATAATACTGCTTTTTGTAAAGATTCTGCTCTCACAACTTTAGTTATCTCTAATATACACCCTAGTGCAATCATGTTAGCAACCATAGGCTTATTTAATTTATTATTTGCTGTGGTTAATATTGGTATGGAATAAATATCAGTATTATTATTAACATCACCATTTAGCTTAATACTTTCATCAACAATTAATATACCGTTGGGCTTCAATGTATCAATATATTTGTCATATGCTTTTTGAGTTAGTGCTAACAATAAGTCACATTTTTCTATTTTAGGATAATTTATAACTCTATCACTTATGATTACTTCTGCTTTGCTAGCTCCACCTCTAGCTTCTGGACCATATGATTGTGATTGAACAACATTCTTTCCATCTAATAATGCTGCTTCAGCTAAAATTATACCTGCTAATATAAGCCCCTGGCCACCAGAACCAGTAAGTCTAAATTCTCTAAACTCCATTAAATATCTCTCCTTCTAATATTAAAATAATTTGATTATTTCTTCATATTTCTCAGTATACTCAGGTCTTGTAGTTCTATATATTTCTCCAATTGGAATTTTCCCCTCTTTTTCCTCTTCGGATAATTTCTCATATAAGCTTATATTAACTGCAGCATCCTTGAGGTAGTTTATCATATCAACTGCATCTCCCTTTTTGTTTTTCCTTCCATAATAAGTAGGACATATAGTTAATGTTTCTATAAATGAGAACCCTTTATTTTTTATACCTTCTTCAACTTGTTTTATAATCATATTGGCTGCATATACTGTAGATCTACTTACATAAGTTGCACCTGCAGATTTTGCTAATTGACACATATCAAAATTATAGTCTATATTACCATAAGGAGCTGTAGTTCCTTTCTCTCCAGTTGGAGTTGTAGGGGAGTATTGACCTCCAGTCATGCCGTAGATGTTATTATTAAATACAATAGTTGTTATGTCGATATTCCTTCTCGCAGCATGAATTAAATGGTTACCTCCAATAGCAGTACAATCGCCATCTCCCGTTATTACTATTACATGTAGATTAGGGTTAGAAAATTTAATACCCGTAGCAAATGCTAATGCTCTTCCATGGGTTGTATGGACTGTATTAAAATCCAAATACCCAGAAGCTCTAGATGAACATCCAATACCTGAAACGATACATACATCATCTTTATTTAAACCAAGATTATCAATTGCCTTAACTATAGCTCTTAATACTATTCCATTGCCACAACCAGGACACCATATATGTGGGAGACATTCAGTTCTAAAATATTTATCAATCAATTGACTAACCAATATTAACCCTCCTCAATAAAAGAAATAATATCCTTAGGTGAGATTAGTTCTCCATTGACTCTATTAAACTTACGCACATTAGTAAACTTCCCGGCAATTCTATCTACTTCTAGGTAGTACTGACCTAAATTCATTTCTACTACTGTTATTCTGTTAACTCTCTTTGCTAAACTTTCAATTTGTTTCTTAGGAGAAGGCCATATGGTAATAGGCCTAAATAAACCTATTTTTCTTCCTCTTTCTCTTAATGTTTCAATTGCTGATTTTACTGATCTAGCAGTGGAACCATAAGCAATAATTGCTTCATCTGCATCATCAAGTTCATATTCTTCGTATTCAACTATATCATCAACATTATTTTCTATTTTTTCCACTAATCTTGTTAAAAGTTTTTCAGCAATATTTCCATCATTAGTCGGAATACCTGCTTCATCATGGACTAATCCTGTAACATGGTATCTGTAACCATCTCCAAAACTAGCCATTTCAGGTACTATATCCTGATCTTTTACTCTATAAGCCATGTACTCACTTGGATTACAGGATGGTTTCTTTCTATTATATATCTCAATATTATCTGGATTAGGCAACTCAATTTTTTCCCTCATATGTGCTACTACCTCATCCATTAACAAAATAACAGGGGTTCTATATTTCTCAGACAAATTAAAAGCTCTAATAGTTGTATCAAATACTTCCTTTACAGTAGATGGATATAATGCTATTATAGAATGTTCACCATGAGTTCCCCATCTAGCTTGCATTATGTCTCCCTGTGCTGGCGATGTAGGTAATCCAGTGCTTGGTCCTCCTCTTTGAACATCAACTATAACACAAGGAATTTCAGCAATGATTGCATATCCTATACCTTCTTGTTTTAGTGAAAAACCTGGACCACTAGTTGCAGTCATAGCTTTTACTCCTGTTAAGGAAGCACCAATAATAGCACTAATACTTGCAATTTCATCCTCCATTTGAATGAATTTTCCACCTACTTTAGGGAGTTTCGCTGCAGAAATTTCTGCAATTTCAGTAGAAGGAGTAATTGGATATCCTGCATAAAACCTCATTCCAGCAATTAAAGCTCCTTCAACACACGCTTCATTACCTTGCATTAAAACTATATTTTTGTCAGCCATTGCTATTTACCTCCTAAATAAATGGCATAATCTGGACATCTTAATTCGCAAAGACCACATTGTATACACGAATTCAAATCCTTTATATTGACTTTATTATCCTTTAATTCTAATACACTTTTAGGACAGAAAGCTACGCAAATTCCACAGCCTTTGCATAGATCTTTTTCTATTACCAACTTATCATCTTTCAGTTTTTTCAATCAAGACATCCCCTTCAATAAAATTTGTTTCATCAATTTAATAATACCAAAATAATGTTAATATTGCAAGATTTACTTCATATTTTTGATATAAAATGCAAGATTTACTTCACTATACTAAAGTAAACCATCTGATATACCATTAATATTACTTTAGAATACAACAAAATTTCAATATTTTTTCCTAGTTAAGTAATTTACCTATTTACACATCAAATTTTTAATTAACAACAAAAAGCAAGAAATCTTTAAATTAGAGAAAGATTTCTTGCTTTTCTAAAGCTTATTTTTATACAGGGTAAACTTTATATTCTTCATTTAGTAGATTATAGTCAATTTTATATTTTTGAGATTGCCTATGTTTGAAAAATTCTATAGCTACTTGAGGGAACATTGCATAAGTTAACACATCTTCATCTTGTTCAATGAATTCTTTAATTTCGTCTTTTAGCTTTTCAAGCTCAGGTTCTAATAAGTCAGCAGGTCTACAAGTAATTACTTCTTCATTACCTATAATCTTCTTCTTTATTTCTTCTTTAATAGGAACTGCGGGTTTTCCATATAATCCTTTAACATAATTTTTTATCTCTTTTGGAACCATTTTATACCTTTCCCCTAGTACCACATTAAAAACTGCTTGAGTCCCAACCATTTGGCTCATTGGAGTTACCAATGGTGGAAAACCTAAATCCTCCCTAACTTTTGGCACTTCTTCTAATACTTCATCAAATTTATCAATAGCTCCCTGACTTTCTAGTTGAGATGCCAGATTAGAAAGCATTCCTCCAGGAACTTGATATTTTAAAGCTTTCACATCAACATTTAATACTTTATCCTTAAGCAAACCTTCCTTTAAATACTTCTCCCTTAGTTTCTTAAAATAATCGGATACTTCTAATAACATATCGAAGTCTATATTGTCTGGATAATAAGGCGAATCTTTAAGTGAGGCAATCATAGATTCGGTAGCAGGTTGGCTTGTCCCCATGCCTAATGGTGACATAGCAGTATCTATTATATCAGCACCTGCTTCAATAGCTTTCATATAAGTTTGATTAGCAATACCACTTGTAAAATGAGAATGAACTTGTAATGGTACCGATATTTTCTTTTTTAATTCTTTAACTAGTTTTTCAGCTACATAAGGTGTTAATATTCCTGACATATCCTTTATACATATAGAATCGGCTCCTACTTTTTCCATTTCCATAGCTAAATTCACATAATATTCAACGTTATGAACAGGACTTACCGTATAGGAAATAGCTCCTTGAGCATGTCCGCCATATTTTTTTGTTGCTTCAATGGATTTTTTAATATTTCTAATATCATTTAATGCGTCAAAAATCCTTATAATATCTATACCATTTTCAATAGATTTCTTAATGAACTCTTCAACTACATCATCAGGATAATGCTTATAACCTAATAAATTTTGTCCTCTTAATAACATCTGTAATTTAGTGTTCTTAAATACTTTTCTAAGTGCTCTCAATCTATCCCAAGGATCTTCTTTTAAAAATCGCAAACAGGAATCAAAAGTAGCTCCTCCCCATACTTCCAAGGAATGGAATCCAACCTTATCCATCTTTTCAGCAATGGGTAGCATATCCTTTGTTTGCATCCTTGTTGCTATCAAAGATTGATGAGCATCTCTAAATATTGTTTCTGTAATTTTTACACCTGCCATAAGGCTATCCCTCCTTATTCTATAGCTTCTCTAGCCCAAAAAGTATTGGTGGGTCATTTTTTTGATTAATAAAATTAAATTCTATTACGCTATATTTCTTTTGGTCTAGTGTTTTAAAAAAATCAAATAGAGTATTAAATTCTTCTTTACCGCCTTCATGCCCTGTATATGAAACAATTAATAGTAAACCATTGTTTTTCAACAACTGTAGTGCTTTTTTTACGCTTTCCAAAGTGGTAGAAGCATTAGTGATTATTGTTTTATCTCCTTTAGGTAAATAACCTAAGTTATAAATTATAAAATCCAATTGCTCATGGATATATTGGTCAATTTTTTCATGTCCATCATTTATCAAAACTACCCTGTCTATTAGTTCATTCTCTATTAGTCTATCTTTCGTAATATTTAATGCAATGGACTGAATATCAAATCCATATACTTTGCCACTTTCGCCTACTAATTTTGCCAAATGTAAAGTATCATTGCCATTCCCTACAGTGCAATCTAAAACTATATTACCATCTTTAACAGTTAAATCCATAATCCTTTTGGCAATCTCAACAGCATTCTTAAAAGTTCTAAATCCCATAAAATATCACCACTTAGACAAAATAGATTGCTTAAATTAATTATAACAAAAATTGTTAGATTTTTTTTAAATATTCCACTTCTTTATCAGTTAAATATCTCCAGCTGCCTATTTGCAAATCTCCTAACTTTATATCTCCAATGGCTACTCTTTTAAGTTTTATTACTGGATGACCCACATATTCGCACATTTTTCTAACTTGTCTGTTTCTTCCTTCATGAATGATTATCTTCAATACAGCTGAATTATTGTTTGTTTTTATTAATTCCACACGAGCAGGGCTAGTTTTTCTGCCATCTATGATAACTCCATTTTTTAGACGCTGAATTTCCCTATTGCTAGGAATTCCCCTTACTAATGCAATATATTCTTTCCATACTATATGACTTGGATGGGTTAGCTTATAGGCTAAATCTCCATCATTTGTCATCAATAACAGACCTGTAGTATCTTTATCAAGTCTACCAACAGGAAATATTCTCTCCTTAACTCCTTTAATTAAATCTAAAACTATTTTTTCAGAATGTCTATCAGATAATGTTGTAACATATCCTTCAGGCTTATTTAACATTATATATATTTTTCTATCTTCTAAATTTATTATTTTATCATCCACCATAACTACATCTTCTTCAGGATCAACAGTTATACCCATTTCATTTACAACTTGTCCATTCACTTTTACTCTTCCTTGTAAAATCAAATCTTCTGCTTTTCTTCTAGATGTTAGTCCAGACTTTGCAATATACTTTTGTAACCTCATATTTTCCTCCTAAATACATGCTATTTTAATAATACCCAATTTCTATTATATTTTAAGCACTTAACATTTTGTTTTTTTAAAATGTATTTAATCTATTTATTGTTTATCTTATTAAAAAACCTTCTAACAAATCCTATTTTATCAATATTTTCCTTTGAAACAATATCTTCTTTATGGATCATTATACCATTTAAATATACTTTTATCTGTCCCAATTTTTCTCCTTCTTTTATTGGAGCTGAAACAGTTCTAGGTAAATCAATACTAATACTAACTTTATCTAATTCTTCTTCACTTAAAGGATATTGAAAAAAATCACTAATAACTGCTGTTACCTTATCTTTTTCTCCATCGATAACAGGTATCTTCTTAACAAACTGACCTTTGTCAAATATTAAATAGCTCTTATAATTATTAAATCCATAGTCCATTAACTTATAACAGTCCTCAAACCAATTGCCATCATTTAAAACTACAGCTATTAACTGAGTTCCCTCTCTTGTAGCACTAGTAACTAAACATCTTCCTGATTTTGTCGTATATCCAGTCTTTACACCATCTCCTCCTTCATAATCCCATAATGTCTTATTTTTATTATAAAAGATGTTATTTGCCTGTCTATTAGCCTTCCAAACCTTAGTACTTACAATTTCTTTAAATTTATCATATTCTAAAGCCTTACTAGTAATCAAAGCTAAATCATAAGATGTAGTGTAATGATTGTCATGATGTAAACCGTGTGGATTCATGAAATTAGTATTATTTGCACCAATTTCTCTTGCTCTTTGATTCATTTGTTCAACAAAATTTTCCATTCCTTCTCCTATATATTCTGCTATTGCTACTGCAGAGTCATTTCCTGATCTTAACATTAAACCATATAGTAAATCTTCCAGTGATATTATTTCTCCTTCTTTTAAATAAATACTAGAACCTTCAACCCCAACTGCACTTTTATTAATTTCTATTTTATCGTCTAGTTTCCCCTTTTCCAAAGCTAATAACGCTGTCATAATCTTTGTTGTACTAGCCATAGGCAATTTAATATGTGGATTGTGTTCATACAATATTCTCTTTGATTTTGCATCTATTAATATTGCACTTTGGGCACTAATATCTAGTTCTTCAGCATGAATATAGTTATTAAGTAGAATTAACAATATAATAGCCAATAGTATATATCTTTTCAAATAGAATACCTCCCTTTTAAAAGTAATAGAAGCAGAAATCATCTGCTTCTTCCTAACTATTGGTTTGGTTGTTATCCATTTGGTTAACATTGTTATTCTGATTTTCCTTATTTTTGTTAATCGTCTGTTGTATGCTATCAGTTATTTTGCTTGCAAAATCGAATAGGTTACTTAATGCTGTATTGCCTTCGTCTACAGTTAACAATTTAATCTGATTGTTACCAGCAACTATAAAACCTACTGGTTGAACCGAAAGTCCTGCACCACTACCTCCACCAAATGGAAAACTACCTTCATTGGATTCACTATCCTTATTTCTAATAAATTCACTACCTCCAGAAGCAAATCCAAATGTTACCTTAGATACCGGAATAATAACCAGTCCATCAGGAGATTGCACTGGATCGCCTATAATAGTATTAACATCAACCATTTCTTTCAAACTTGTCATCGTTGTCTTCATCAAGCCTTCTATTGGATGTTCTGTCATTTTTTTCACCACCCTTGTGTATTTTTAATAACCTTATCCATATGTTAATAATATAAACCATTCTTATCTTTATTATGCAGTTAAATCTTGTATCCAATAAATTAGTATTATAACACGGTAATACTTCAATGTTTAATTTATCAGTCTCTTTTCTGGAAAGAATATAACTAACTATAAGGCTTTTTATCCACCAAACACTTCCATATATCATGCTAAGGTAGAATGGATCTTCAAGGCCAATCTTTGTTCTCCAACTTAATTTTTCAATTATTACTTTATCAAATATATATTGAAATATATTCTTATAATCTCTATATTTTAAAATGGAAGATCTATTCCGCTCTTCAATTGATTTTTCTTTACTATCCTTGTTATCATCAGGAATGATTTCTGGTTTAATTAGACCAAACAAATATGAAGTGGAAATTTTCAAATTGCTTTTACCATTATAAAATATGTACTTTATAGTTAGCTTCACATAAGATAACAATAGTATTATAATAACAACTGGAACTAATAATAACCATTTCATTGATTCACCTCTTTTTTGAGTATGCTTCATTAAATATATTTCCATAAAAAAAAAGAATAATACTAATATGCGTATTATTCTTTATTAACATCTTCTTGATTTTGTATTTTAAAATCATTTATATCAGGTAAATCGTTTAAATCCTTAATTCCAAAATATCTTAGAAACTCTTCCGTTGTACCATAAACAATTGGTCTACCTGTTCTTTCTAGTCTTCCCATTTCTTTTATTAATTGTCTGTTTAGCAAAGTCTCAATGGCTTTATCACACCTTACCCCTCTTATAGCTTCTATTTCAGCCTTAGTTATTGGCTGCCTATATGCAATAATCGCTAATGTCTCTAATGCAGCAGAGGAAAGATTGTTTGATTTGTTATCTTGAAATAGCATGCTTATCCATTCATAGTGTTCTGGCCTTGTAGTCAGTTGATACTTATTTTTAATCCTTACTATTCTTAACCCTCTTCTTTCATAATTAAATTCGTCAATCATTTCATTTATCAGACCATTAATATATTTTTCATCAACGCTTAATATTTTTGCAATATCTTTTATAGATAAAGGATCTCCCCATGCAAATAATAATCCTTCCACTATAGCTTTAATCTCTTTATCATCCATTAGTACAGTCACCTTCTTCGTCCAATTTGCTTATCAATATATCTTCAAAATTATTTTTTTGATATACTTTTACATATTTATTTTTAATTAATTCTAGTAATGATAGAAAAGTGGACACAATTTCTTTTCTACTTGGTTTACCATTAAAAAGTTGATTAAAATTAATTCTTTTTTTGAACTGTAATATACTCTTTATTTTCATAATACATTTTTTTAGACTATACTCTTCATTTTGGATTTGACCAATGTTTATGTAACTTTTCTTTATAACTTTTTTTGCAAGCTTTCTATAAGCTTTAATTAGCTGTTCAATATTCATCTCTTCTAATTTATCACATTTTTGTGAGTAAAGGTTAAAGTCTTCTTTAGGTTTACAAAAAACTTTACTCTGTATCCGTTCAAGATTGCCTAATTTTTCTGCAGCAATTTTATACTTTTTATATTCAATAAGCTTTTTAACCAGTTCTTTTCTAGGATCTGCCTCTTCTATTTCCAACTGCTGGATATCTGATTCAGTATCTCTATTAGGTAATAACATTTTTGATTTTATCTCTAATAAAGTAGCTGCCATAACAAGAAATTCGCCTGTTATTTCTAAATCCAATTCTCCCATCTTCTTCAAATAATCCATATATTGATCTGTAATTTCGTTTATTGGAATCTCATATATATCAATTTGAGCTTTATCAACTAAATAAAGCAGCAAATCTAAAGGCCCTTCAAAAGATTCTAATATAACTTTATATTCCATAGCAACAACCTCTACTAACCAATTATTTTTAAAAACATATTTAAACTGAAATTTATTAATGGAGTCAATATTTTATCTACTGAATCAGACAAAACTAGTATAATCAATATCAAATATAGATACCTTTCGTTTTTATAAAAGTAATATTCCATCTTTCTAGGCAACAAACTTGCTAATATTTTAGATCCATCTAATGGAGGTAAAGGTAGTAGATTAAAAACTCCTAACATAATATTATACCATAATCCAATTAATAGAATATTTAATAATAAATAATTGTCGATAAAGTCCAATGAAATAACAAATGATATTGCTAATGCTGTTAAGAAATTAGAAAAAGGACCAGCTAAAGAAACAATAAAGATTCCCCTTTTCCTATTTTTAAAGCTATTTGGATTGATTGGCACTGGTTTTGCCCAGCCAAATCTAAATACCAGTAAGAAGATAAATCCAATTAAATCTAAATGTTTTACAGGATTCAAAGTCAACCTTCCGCTATTTTTAGCAGTATCATCACCTAATAAATAAGCTGCATATCCATGAGAAAATTCATGTATTACAATAGCCAATAAAAGTCCTGGCAAACGCAATAATAAATCATAACTCACATTAGTTCATTCCTTTCAATAGATAACCTCGACTGGAAAGTCGAGGTTATGAAAGATTGTTTTATTCTATTTTATAACTTTTCATTTCAAATTACAATTTGTAATTTATATTAATTATTAATAAAATTACTTAATAATTTTAAAAATATATCTTTTATTGAAGCTCTTTCGACATCATTTTTTGCAACTAAATTTACTCTCTCTACTTCTTTTCCTTCAATTTTGACAATCAACTCTCCTATAACATCTCCATTTTTTATTGGGCTTTCCACGTATTCTGGCAATACTGTCTCCTTACTTATCTCTTTAGACTGCCCTTTTGGCAATAATAAGTAACAATCTTTTTCTAGTACAACCTCTAAATACTGGCTGTTTCCCTTTTGGACTAGAACTTTGCTAATTACATCTCCTTTTCTTCCTATTGGAACAGAGTCATAATTAGCAAATCCATAGTCTAATAGTCTCATGCTTTCTTCAAATCTTATTTTTGATGTATCACTTCCCATAATTACAGCAATTAAATGTAAATTTCCCTTTTTTGCAGAAGCAGACAAACAATAACCAGCTTGGCTAGTTGAACCTGTTTTTATACCTGTAGTACCATCATATTCCTTAAGCAACCTATTTGTATTTACTAAACTCTGTACTTTGTCTTTTTTCTTTCCTACTAACATTTCATCCATATAAATCGTTAACCAATCATGCATTTTTTCATGTTTTAATAGTTCTGCTGACATTAAAGCCACATCATAGGCTGTAGTATAATGATTTTCATGATGTAGTCCTGATGCGTTCACAAAGTTAGTATTGTTCATCCCTATCTCTTTTGCTTTTTCATTCATCATTTTAACAAATATTTCTTCACTACCTGCTATGTGCTCAGCTAATGCAACTGCTGCATCATTTGCCGACCTAATTGTTATTGCCTTAAATAGATTTTCAACAGTTTGAACTTCTCCTTCTTCCAACCATAATTGACTTCCACCCATACTTGCAGCATGTGCACTTATTCTAACTTCATCAGTTAAAGAAATCTTTCCTGATTCTAATGCTTCCATTCCTAATATAAGGGTCATTATTTTTGTTAAACTAGCTGGATATAATTTCTCATTTGGATTTTGTTCATATATAACTTTTCTTGTATTATAATCCATTAGAATTGCTGATTTTGCCTTAATGTTTAATTCACCTTCAGCAAAATTTTTCATTGGGACAAGTAAATTAATAATTAATATTATTAATATCATCAAAATGTGTATTGTTCTCCTATTCACAATATCTCCTCCTATCTAAATACTTACTTTTATGTTTTCCATTAAGTATTTTGTTATACTACTGAATATATAATTTTATGTTATAATTTCATAAAAAGATTATATTTTCATATTAAAGAATCTTTCTTGAACATTTTGATGAGGCATACTTAATCATAACAACTAAAAATAAAACTTTTTAGATATAAAAAAGCTTTACAACGTAGTGTTGTAAAGCTAAAATAATTGTACTCCTTCTTTATTAACCATACCGTATATTAATTTTTTTCCTTTTCCTGGTTTCTTATCAATCTTATATATATCCTTAATCTCTTTATTAACCTCATTTGCTTTTTCTAAATCATTAGCATGTATATATGCTAACGTTTCTCCTAACATTACTTTATCGTTTACTTTTTTATTTAATACAACCCCTACTGAGAGATCTATCACTGAATCCATAGTTTCTCTTCCTGCTCCTAATTTTAATGCACAGGCTCCTATTCTTTCTGCATCAATAAATTGAACATATCCTTCCATATCGCTTTTAACTTCTATTACATATTTTGACTTAGGTAGTAAATCTGGATTTTTAACTTGATTTACATTGCCTCCCTGATATTCAACTAGCTGACAAAACTTTTCAAAAGCTAAGTTGGAACTTATTACCTCTTCCAACAATTTTCTGCCTTCCTCTTGATTATTAACTCTTTTCGCTAATACTAGCAACAGTGATCCTATGTATAAGCAAAGTTCTCTTAAATCATCAGGTCCATTTCCTCTTAACACATCAATAGCTTCCTTCACTTCTAAAGAATTGCCCACAGCTCTTCCTAGTGGTTCATCCATATTTGTAACAATAGCAACTGTTTCCCTTCCATAATTAGTACCTAGACGTACCATCTCCTTAGATAAGCTAATCGCATCATCTAGTTCTTTCATAAAGGCTCCGCTTCCAACTTTTACATCTAATATTATTGCATCTGAGCCAATTGCAAGCTTTTTGCTCATTATACTGCTCGCTATTAGTGAAAGATTATCTACAGTCGCTGTAACATCTCTTAATGAATAGATTTTTTTATCTGCAGGGGAAATATTTGAAGTTTGACTACAAATTGCAATGTTTATCTTGTTTACATTTTCTATGAATTCTTTTGTAGTAAGTCCTACTTTAAAACCTTCTATAGATTCTAATTTATCCAAAGTGCCACCAGTATGACCTAATCCTCTTCCAGACATTTTTACAAATGGCACATTACAAGCTGCTATCATAGGCCCTAGTATTAATGTTACTGTATCTCCTACTCCTCCGGTTGAATGTTTATCTACCTTGATTCCATTGATTTTTGATAAGTCAACTGTATCCCCTGAATTAATCATTGCTTTAGTCAAATCTAATGTTTCCCTTTCCGTCATCTTGTTAAAATAGATTGCCATCAGCAAAGCAGACATTTGATAATCAGGTATGTTTCCTTCCGTGTAGTTTTTTACGAAATAGTTTATCTCTTCGGTATTCAATTCAAAACCGTCCCTTTTCTTTTTTATAATATCATACATCCTCATCCCAATCACCTCAGCTTAAAATAATTATATTTTAATTAATAATACATAATTCTTTTTAGAATACTCCAGCATACTTGTTATCTTTTCTAGTATTTTCACCATTTTCTAAGCGTACAGCAAAGGAATGTCTCAAAGTCATAGGAGTAATTTTTTTATCTATATTTGCTTTATGGCTATATTGTCTAATAATTTTCCAAAATCCTTGTCTTGTCAATCTGCTTCCATTATAGTTTAAAAATAAAGCTTTTTCCTCATGATTTTTTACCAGTTTGTATCTATAATTCTCCATATAATTTTTTAAACATGTTAATGCCAAACTATTAATGGGTAACAATGCATTGTTTTCATCATACGTATTAAGAAATAAACAACCCAACTCCATATTAAGATTGTCCACATTTAATGCAATCAGTTCTGTAATCCTAATTCCTGTTTCGTATAGTAATACTAGCATAGCTTTATCCCTAACCCCTTTAAAATTATCCTCTGTAGGTTGAGATAACAGTAGATCTATTTCTTCTTTTGTTAATATATCTGGTAGTTTCTTTTCCTGTTTAGGCGAGCGTAAATTGTATGTAGGATCCTCATCAACAAATCCCATGTTTAATAGATACTGAAAATAGCTTCTTATGGAAGCTAAACTTCTTGCAATGGTAGCTGAAGATTTTCCATCTTTTTGTAAATACATCATATAGGTTATTATTGTGGTTTTATTAACTTGCTCTATGCTCATTATATGGTTATCCTCTAGATATTTATTAAATTGGATTAAATCTCTACTATATGATTCTAAAGTGTTATCAGTCAAAGACTTTTCTTTCTTTATATATTCTAAATACTCACTTATACTAAGTTTGTTCATATCTTTACTCCTTTAAAAAAATTATTATACTAACTTAAATAATCAATAAAAGATTTCATAAATACAGGTGTCAAATATGCTTCGATTAAGCATCCTATAAGCACAAGAACTGAAAAAAGCATAGTCAATAATGAATAATCAATAAAAGCCGAAACAAAATTATTGTTTCTTGATCTGATTTTTCTTTTTCTAATATTATTGATTGTAAAAGCTAAACTAATGGAAGAAATTGATATTATGCCCGGAATAATAAAAATATTTTGTGAAAAAATCCCTAACACCGAAAATAGAAATCCCTTAAGACCATATTCATTTACAAAAAATCCAACAGAAAATCCTAATGCAAATCCTTTAAAGAGTATAATTGCCGGAACTATTATTAATCCTATAAATATAGTACTTGATATCCAAATTATAAAAATTGCCCTATAATTATCAGCTAAGGATTGCTTTAAAACAGTAATATTATTGATACCATCAGAGTTAATAGATTTAAATAATGAGTTTAAAAACAACATTATGCCGTTGATTTTTTCTGGTTCCAAAAGTTTAATTGTAATAGAGCCAATAATAATTCCAATAAAGAATAAAATTGTAACAATAAAATAAATTATGAAATTATCACGAAAATGATTAAAAATCCACCTTTTAATTTTATTAGGCAATGATAAATCCTCCCTTCATTTATACAAGCCTTATAAGAATAATATGCTTTAAAGGGAGGTATTATCACTTTTTATACATTTTGATTTATATACTTTTGAGCATAGAAAATAGCTACTATTGTTTTTCCATCGTTTATTTCGCCTCTTATTACCATATCCATTAGATCTTCAATTTTATATTTCTCAACTTTTATATATTCGTCACTTTCAGGTTTTATTTCTCCCTTTTCCAAATCTGTAGCTAAAAACAGATATACTTTCTCATTTGAAAATCCAGGGGATGTATAAAATTCAAATAGATATTCCATTTTATTGGCTGTATATCCTGTTTCTTCAGCTAGTTCTCTTAATCCAGTTTCTTTAGGTTCTTCATTTATTTCAATTTTTCCAGCAGGTATTTCCAATAAAAATTTCTCTACAGATTTTCTAAATTGCTTTACTAATATCATACATCCATCATCTGTGATAGGAATTATACCCACTGCACCTGGATGTTCAACTATTTCTCTTTTAGAGTATTTCTTATCGGGCAATTCAACAGTATCTATTCTCAAATTAATGATTTTTCCTTCGTATATTTTTTCAGATTTCATGGTCTTTTCTTCAAAATCCATATTTTTTATTCCTCCTTTTTGAACTTCTTAGCCACATAAGAACCTACTGCTCCTAAAGTTAAAAAGAACTCTTTATCCTCTTGATATCCCCTACCCATTGTAGTTGTATTTAGATTAAAATAGTTCATAGCATCTATTATTTCCTCACCATTTTCATAGACAATATCAAATTTATTATTTAACTGTAGTTTTTCAATCTGTTCTTCAATAATCTGCGATTTTGTTTTGTCCAAAATTGGTATAATAACCTGACCTGTTGTTTTTGTAATTTCTGATAACACTGTCCTCGTATGATGACTGATGCCGATATGCCTTTCCCTAGAATCATTAAAGCTTATTCTAGGTACTATTACAGGGTTGCCTCCTAAAGTATTTATAGCATCTATAATTTGTCCCTGTTCTATGCCGCTAAAACCATATTTAGTTCCTGTGCCAACTATACCTGGCCCCATTGTAATTATGGTTACATCTCCTTTCAATATCTCCTTAGCTGCTATTAGGCCAGTATATATATTAACACATTCTAGGTCACCACCAAAAGCATGACCTATAGTAATCGTCTTATTGATCAACCCCTTATTTTTTAATAGCCTTACAGTATTACTAAATTGAATAGGCAAAGATCCTCCATCAGTCATTATATAATTTATTTTAATATTTCTATTTTTCCATTTCAACATGGATGCTATTGGTGCAAGCATACTATGTAAAGTACCAACAATAAAATTATGATTATCAAGAGACTCAAAATTATTAAATACATCATGATATTGGCTATTTTCTTCTTCAGCAGATAAACACTTAATCTGTAAAGGAGTATATCTTAACTTCATAATGTGACCTTTGCCCTCAAGTTCTTTAAATTCATTGCTATAATTAAAAATTACAAAATGGTATCCTCCAGTACCTAAAGATAATTCAACAGCAGTTGTGTTTACAACAACAATATCTCCTACTTTTATATTGCCAGTCATTTGATTGTAATTAATAGCCTTTGAAATTTGACCATCAATAGATACTTTCAAAAATGTTATAGCTTCATGTTGAGCCTCTATCTCTATTACCTTTCCTTTTCTATAGCTTAGCAGATTAATCACTCCTATCTTCCTAAATCATCTAATAACTTAAGTAATCTGTTTTTTTCAATTATCTTTGAAAATGAAACCTTTTCAGCTAATATGTGTAGTGTTAATAGTATTATTACATAAATCATCTTAACTTGAATGCTTTGGGTAAAAGCGCAATATATTCCTAATGTGATTCCCATGGTATTAGATCCCACATCTCCCATCATAACTTTTGCCTTTAGATCCTTTGGCAAATATATAAGTAGTATGCCAAAAAAGGAAAATAAGATTTGACTATACTCATAAGTAATACTTGTAATAAAGAGTATTATTCCAAACAATATAAAAACTTTTGTTGAGCGCCCTGGTCTTAAATCAAATAAATTAATTAAGTTTGTAAATAACGCTATAATTAAAGTATTGACAATAACTTCTAAAACATTTCTTGATAAAGTAATGGATACAAATAAAGATATTAAAAATCCAACTCCTGCTTTAATTCCTCCAGTAGTAGGATTGCCTTTGAGAAAATTAGTAATGTGACCTTTTAGACCTTTTACTTCTTTTTCTCCTATTAAATCATCTAATAATCCTACAAGTCCCATAAGAACTAATGAAAAAAGGTAAACAATATAGTTATTATTATCCATAGAAATTAAATAGGAAAAAGATAAGTTAAAGACCTGAACGAAAATGAATAATAAGCCCATGCAATTTGGTATTCTTTCTCCCATATAATTTATTCCCAAAGCATTTCCTTTAGTTAATATTTTTAATAATATTGGTACTCCTATATAAGATAGTACAATAGCTATAATAATAACTAATACATCCATATAACCCATAATTTCACCTTCTAAAGAATAATTCAACTAATGTCATTAATATTTCAATAAACTGTTTTCCCCTATGTTTAAAACCTTTTAAGGATCTATCTGTATATCTATGTTTCATATTCACTGGTATCTCTCTAAAAGTAAATCCATTGTTTATAGCCTGTATGGTCATGGCAATTTCTATACCATAGTTATTAGGTATATACTTCATGCTATCAACAACTTTTCTCTTATAAACTCTTTGCCCAGATAAAGACGTTTCCATTTCTTTTCCAGTAAAATAGTATACTCCTTTATAGGCAAGTTTTTTGACTAAACCAAACCCACCCTTTACATTTGTGTTTTTCTCTGCTTTTGGAAATTTGGCAATAGTAAAATCTACTTCATCATTTACCACAGGTTCTAACAGTTTTATAACTTCTGAACTCGACAGTCCTACATCTCCATCGACAAATCCAACTATGTCACAATCTATACTATTCAATGCTTTTCTCATTGCATAACCTTTTCCTCTGTTTTCCTTTAGCTGAATAACAACTGCTCCTTTTTCCTTTGCTATTTCAGCTGTATTATCAGTAGATCCATCATCAACAACAACTATTTTATCTATTAAATCAATCTTTTTTAACCCTTCTATTGTGCGTTCTATTACATCTGATTCATTATATGCAGGCACTACCATTATTATTTTTCCTTTAATCAAAATAATCACTCCTTGGTATACTATCGAATATCAATATTTGGTATGATATTTTCTGCAGTTTCTTTTATCCCATAATGTCCTGGTCTGCCTTCCATCGCCAATACTAAAGAAACTCTACCAATAATAGTGTCAACATTGTCTATAGTTGTAATTCCAAGATTTTTATAGGCTTCCATATATGAATAATTAGTTTCTAACTTTTCAACACCAATTATTGACACTGAATTATTTTTGGCTGCATTTATTATAGTGCGATCTATTAAGTTTATTCTATCTTGTGGTTCAATAATGCTACCTCCAGCTATTATAATAAAATCTACTGGTTCGTTAATAGGTCCTACTAGATTTATAAAACCCTTATCTTCTAACTTTAATATTAATTCATTTGTTTCTCCATTGATTATAGATTCAGCTAGTTTTTCTGCCGCATCTTTTACAACATTCCCATCATCTAAGGATATTTCCATTTCATTATATAAATTTGATAGTAGTTCCTCATTTACAAATTTATCCATTATAGTTGTTAAATTCACTACATTAGCACCAGCAATCTCTAGTGCTTGCCCAACACCTGAATAAACATAATCATTATTTGTTTCAATTATTGCAACATTAGCTCCAATTAACTTGTCTTTAATAATTTCCTTATATGTAGAATCTATAAAATATTTATAATTCTCATTTTCATTATTAATTGACTCTACTGTCTTTTTAAGTTCTTTATTCTCTTCACTCAAATAGTCAAATCTTTCCTCAATTTCAGATACAATATCTTGTCTCTGATCAATGATCAAATCCTGAGCATCCAATAAAAATCCAATATATATGCCAATTCCTAAAGCAACAAAAATAGCAGCAATGGATATAACATAAAATTTTATATTTGGTATCAATAATATTCCTCCTTTATATTCCTAGCAAAAGCTTAATTCTAATTTTTATGAGAAGTAAAAGATCTTTTAATAAAGGATGTCTAAAGGTAATAATTAATATAGGTATTAGTGCTGCAATAACTAATCCAATAACATACTTTAATTTGAAGCTGCTATTATAAAGTTTGTTTACACCTTTAGCATCCACAAGTCTTGGGCCAACTTTTAATCTCACTAAAAAAGTGCTGGCCATTCCTTTTCTACCTTTTTCCAAAAAATCAATCATATTTGAATGAGTTCCTACTGCTACAATTAAATCAGCTTTATTGTCATAAGCAAGCAAAAGAGCAATATCTTCGCTTGTACCAGGAGCAGGAAAAATTTTAGCATCTAGTCCTAAACTTTTTACCCTTTCTAATCCAGGTGCTTTGCCATTAGGATAAGCATGAACTATTATCTCCTTTGCTTTTTTTAGACACTCATCAGATACACTATCCATATCTCCAACTAATATATCAGGCGTAAGCCCAAAGTCTAGTAATGCATCTCCTCCGCCATCAACTCCAATAAGTACAGGTTTTACTTCTTTTATATATGGCTTTATAGCTTCCAAATCTACCTTATAATCTTTTCCTCTTACGACAACTAATACATGTTTATTCCTTAAGTTTACCTTAGTTTTGGGAACTGAAATTTTGCCTGTTACAAGACCTTTTTCTTTTTTAGCATAATTTAAGGTATTTTCAATAAACATTTCTAGTTCCTCTTCTAAATTATCATAACCAATTTCTAATAGTTCTTTAATTCTATTCTCATCTAATAGTTTACATTGTCCTACAACTTTACCATTAGATATTATATCATTTTCTTTAATTTCTACAATCTGTCCCTCTTCAATATTATCAAATAAAACTTCATCTGCTTCAAATATGGGGATATTTGAATTTATTAAAATAGAAGGACCCTGATTAGGATATTTGCCGCTTATGGTTTCACTTACATTAATAATACATTTTACCTTTTTTTCAACAAGTGATAAAGCTGCAAGTTCATCCAAATCTTTATGATTAATCAATGCTATTTCACCAGGTTTAAGTCTTTTAATTAAATTTTTTGTTTTCACATCCTTCTTTACTATGCCTTTCAAATACATAATTAATCCTCCGACTTAGCTATATTTATTATCTTTTATTTTAACTGTCTTCGGATTTATTATAACATAATATCATAATAATTATATAGCAAATAAAATTTAACCTCACAAAGTTTACTTTGTGAGGTTAAAATGTACTTTCTTCCATCATTTCTAATTCTAATCTCAACTTATCAGCAACCATTGCAATGAACTCGCTATTTGTAGGTTTCCCTTTATTATTGTTGATTGTATATCCGAATATTTTATCAATAGTGTCAATTTTGCCTCGTGTCCAAGCAACTTCAATGGCATGCCTAATAGCTCTTTCTACTCTGCTGGGAGTAGTGTTAAATTTACTTGCTATCCCTGGATATAATTCTTTTGTAACAGCACCTAATAAATCAATATTTTGTATAACCATTAAAATAGCTTCTCTTAAATAGAGATAACCTTTAATATGAGCTGGTACTCCAATTTCATGAATTATATTAGTAATCTTCGCTTCTAGACTCTTTGCTGAATCAGCAGATGATAAATTTGGAACCTTAGGAATTTGAATATACTCATTTGACTCTGAGTTTTCGTTTTCTTTCCCTACAATTTGTTTAAGTCGTTTAATAAATATCTTGAAATCGAAAGGTTTTACTACATAATAATCTGCACCTAAATTAATAGCTTTTTGAGTTATCTTATCCTGTCCTACAGCTGATAAGATTACTATTTTGGGCATTTTTTCTAAATTCAGTTTATGTAAAGATTCTAGTACCCCCAAACCGTCTAAATGTGGCATTATAATATCTAATATTAAAATATCTGGGTTTTCTTCTTTAATTCTATCTAGAGCTTCTAATCCATCCTTCGCAATACCTATTACCTCAAAATCCCCTTCCTTTAATAGAAATTTGCTAAGAATCTCGCAAAATTCACGGTTATCATCTGCAATCAATACTTTCTTTTTCTCCAATTTTTATTACCCCCTGTATGCTTTTTATTCCTTAAAATTTAATTCGACATAAGATTTAAATTTCCTTCTATTTTTATAAATATATAAAAAAATTTACCAAAACAAAATGATAGGTTTTACACCTATCATTTTGTTTTCTATTTAATCTGCTCTAACATCCACTCTATAAATACTCCATACCCTTTAACAGGATCATTTACAAATACATGAGTTACAGCTCCTATTAACTTTCCATCTTGAATTATGGGACTTCCACTCATTCCTTGAACAATTCCACCTGTTTTTTCTAAAAGCCTTTTATCAGTTACTCTTATTGTCATGCTCTTTTGCTCAGGTTTTTCCTGAAATTGTATATCGATGATTTCTATTTCGAATTTTTCTACTTTATTATCACTTACTGTTGCTAAAATATAAGCTTTTCCTTTTTTTACTTCTTCCTTAAAACCTATTGGAATAGGTTCAACGCCATTTGAATTAATAAATTCATCATTTAACACTCCAAATATCCCATAATTTGAATTCTTCACTATTTCACCTAATTCTTTCTCAGTTTCATAGAAAATACCTTTTATCTCACCAGGACTCCCTTTTTTCCCTTGTTCTATATTGGATATTTTAGCATTTATTATCTTCCCGTAGTTTACATTTAATAAATTACCTGTATTTATATCTGTTATGCCATGTCCTAAGGCTCCAAATATTTTGCTATCTTTATCATAGAATGTCAAGGTACCAATTCCTGCAGTCTTATCTCTAACCCAAATACCTAATCTATAACAATTATCCTGTAGACTCTTAACAGGAGTTGTTTCAACTTCATACTTTATATTATTTCTGTCTATTTCCACCTTAATTTTTTCATCTTTAAATTGATTCAAAAGATCTACCACATGTTTAGCATCTTTTACCTCTATATCATTGATTTTTAATATATTATCACCTGGTTTAATTCCAGCATCCTTTGCTGGATTATATCTTTTTCCGTCAATTCCTATAACATCTGTTACAGCTACAACTAATACACCTTTTGTGTTAAGCTTAACACCAATTGCATTTCCTCCAGGTACTAACTTTGGTCTATCTACAATATTTACATCAAACTTTTTAACTGGTATTAGTCCCAGAAGTTTTAGCTGGAATTGAACCTCTCCAGCATCTATTCCATCTATTTTATAAATTCTTTTCAAACTATTGTTTAATCCATTGTTATAAGCCGATTGAACTACTATATCCTCATTATCTGATACACTAAGGGAGAAAGGGAATAAAACATTAATACTTTTATTTTCTCCTTTTGCTATCTTTATTTCATTGGGATAATAAAAAATATTAATAGCTTGCAATATATAAAAAAAAGTAAATACTATTAATATTAAGGAAAATAGCTTTGCATAAATTTTTCTTCTGTTCAAATTTATATCACTCCTCTAATAAATTCACCTCCAATATAATTTGCGTAAATATAATTTAGCCTTTTTTGAGGTTATTTATACTTTAAATAATTATTTATAATGTTAAGTAACTTATATAATGACAAAAATAACAAACAAAAAAGGCTCTAGTTTAGAGAAATTCATAGAGCCTTTGTAAAGTAATTACCATAGTAATTTTTAATTTATTTGTTCATTAATGTTTATTTTAATTTAGACTTTTAGACATATCCAACATTTCTTTAGCGTGCAATTTTGTAGTATCTGTTAAATTTACTCCTCCTAATAATCTAGATAATTCATCAATTCTTTCATCATAATTGAGCCTTTTAACAGCTACATTAGTTTTATCTTCAAAAACTTCTTTTGAAATTACAAAATGAGCATCTGCAAGAGCAGCAATTTGAGGTAAATGAGATATGCAAATAACTTGATGATTTTTTGAAATAGCTTTAATCTTTTCACCTACAATTTGTGCTGTCCTTCCACTTATTCCTGTATCAATTTCATCAAATATTAATGTTGGAATATTATCGTAATTAGACAATATTCTCTTAAAAGCTAACATTATTCTAGACATTTCTCCACCGGATATAATTTTACTTAATGGTTTTAATTCCTCGCCTTTATTAGTTGAAATAAGAAATTCTATATTATCTAAACCATTAGATGTAAAATAATCATACTTTTGAAAATTTATCTTAAACATCACATTTCCCATATTAAGCTCTTTTAATTCCTCTATTATGTGTGACTCAAGCTTATTACTAATCTTTTTTCTAAGTTGGGTTAACTTATTACAATCATCAGTTAATTCTCTTTCAAGTATGCTTATTATCCTACTAGTTTCTTCAATAGATTTTTCATTATTAAGTAAATTATTAAGCTTATTTTCAATGGAATTTTTGTACTCCATTATTTCTTCTATAGTATTACCATACTTTCTTTTCAAACTATTTAATAAATCGATTTTTTCTTCAAGGATTATAAGTCTTTCTTCGTCCAGCTCAAGATTTTCCAAATAATTTTTTATGTTTCTACATAAATCCATTAACTCATATTCAATAGACTCTAAAATATTATTGTATTGTTTTAAAGTTTCATCATATTTTTCAACATTACTCAGAACAATCCTGCATCTGTTTAAATTATTAATAATAGAATATCCATTGTAATCATCGCTATTCAACATATCAGCAACTTGTCCCAAATTATATGCTATATCCTTAATGTTGTTTAGTTTATCATACTCAGCCATAATTTCGTCTTCATCTAAATTCAATATATTAGCTGAATCAATATCATTTAGCTGATATTGTAATAGGTCTATCTCTCTTTCTATATTTTCAGTATTATGAGATAATCTCCTTAATTTGCTTCTTTCTTCTTGTAATTTTCTATACTTTCTTTCAACTATCTCTAACAAATTTTTTAACTCAAAATCTCCAAAACTATCTAATAGTTTAATATGGGTTTTTGGGTTCAATAAAGACTGATGTTCGTGTTGGCCATGTATATCCACTAAATTAGCAGTAATACTGTTCAATATAGATAAGGTTACAACTCTTCCGTTTACTCTTGATACTGTTCTACCATTATTAAATATCTCCCTTGTTATTATTAAATAGTTATCTGGATCAGTATCAATGCCATTCTCTTCTAATATTTGGTTAATTGTAGATGGATTCTCCAGATAAAAAACACCTTCAATTATTGCTTTATCTTTACCCGATCTGATAAAACTTCTATTTGCTCTTTGCCCTAATATCATGCTTATTCCTTCAATAATAATGGATTTACCTGCACCAGTCTCTCCTGTTAGTACATTAAGTCCCTTTTCAAAATTTATTTTCAAATAATCAATAATAGCAAAGTTTCTTATATTTAACTCAACTATCATAAATATACCCCCATGTAAATAAACGGATTAAATCATTTATTTCTATGAATATAGTATACTATGAGCATTATCTACTACATGCAGTATGGTTTCTTTACTTATATTTTCATCATTTTCCTTTGCTGATATATATAATAAATACTCAATATTACCTGTGGAGCCTGTAATAGGTGAAAAATCTAAATTAATTGGGCTAAGTTCTATGCTTTTACAAAATGCAACTATATCCTCTATAACTTCTACGTGTATTTTCTTGTCTTTAATCACTCCCTTTTTCCCGACCTTTTCTTTACCAGCTTCAAACTGAGGTTTTATCAATGCCATTATGTATCCGCTATCTTTTATAAGTTTCTTAGCAACAGGTAATACCAATTTTAGAGATATAAATGAGACATCTATAGAAATAAAATCCACTTCTTCTCCAATATCATCTTTAGTTACATATCTTATATTAGTCCTCTCTTTAACTATTACTCTTGAATCATTCCTCAGTTTCCAATCAAGCTGTCCATATCCTACATCAACAGCATATACTTTCTTTGCTCCATTTTGTAACATACAATCTGTAAACCCGCCTGTTGAAGCTCCAATATCAATTGCAATCTTATCCTGTAAATCTATTTTAAAGACTTTAATTGCCTTTTCAAGTTTTAAACCACCTCTGCTTACATATACTAACGGATTATCTTTTACAGTTATATTGCTATTTATGTCAACCTTTTCACCTGGTTTATCAACTTTTTTGTCATCTACAAATACAATGCCTTCCATTATAATGCGCTTAGCTTTTTCTCTCGACTCAGCTAATCCTCTTTCTAATAAAAGTACATCTATTCTCTCTTTCATATTTTCTCTCCTCATAAGTATTAATAAATTTTTATATATTAAAAATAAAATTGTTCCCTTAATACTATAAAAGCTGATAGCTTACTGCTACCAGCAAATTAAAAACTTCAATACTTAAGCTTAGCAATTACTTATTAGCTTGCTATTTCAGAGAAATTATAGCATAATTTATCTTTGAATTCAATCAATCATACCTAATTATTGTTATACTCATTACTCTATCCATATTTGACTGATTATGTATTACTATTTTAACAAATATCTAAATTAATATTACAATGAAAAACTGGTAACATCAGTTGATAAAAGCTATTATATATTTATCCACTTAACTAATATTCTCTATAAATCAGCTTATTAACTAATTCTTTTAAAAAACTTACATTTTTATCTTTAAAGGTATTTAATATATCTATAGATTTTTCACTTAATAGATTTATTTCCATTTTAGCTTCATTAATGCTTTTAAAGCATAAATAAGTAACTTTATTGATCTTGCTATCTTTTTTCACATCTAATAGATCATCTTTAATCTGATAAGCTAACCCAAGGTATAGTCCAAACTCTCTCATTTTTTCAACATCTTCATCTGTTCCGCCACCTAGTATTGCACCAGATACTACTGATGCTTGTATCAATGCGGCTGTTTTACACTTATACATAAACATCAATTTATCCTCATTCATATGTAAATCATTAGATAGTAAATCCACAACCTGCCCACCAATCATTCCAAATACTCCTGAATATTTTCCAATCTCATTCATAGCCCAAATATTTCTTCTATAATCTTCTAAAGTTTTTGAATTGTTATAGGTAAAGTCTGACATTATTTCAAAAGCAAGATTTAATAGCCCATCTCCTGATAATATTGCAATTGCCTCACCAAAAACTTTGTGATTAGTTAGCATACCTCTTCTAAAATCATCATCATCCATAGCAGGTAAATCATCATGTATAAGGGAATAAGTATGAATCATCTCAATAGCAAGTGCATAAGGGATATATTTTTTAAACTCTTGGGTAAATAGTTCACAGGTTTTAAGCATCAATATGGGTCTTAATCTTTTGCCGCCTGAAAATAAGCTATATTTCATGGACTCAAATATCTTTTCTTGATATCCATTTTTATCATGAAAAACCTTTTTAAGCTCTTCTTCAATTATTGCTTTAATAGTTTTTATTTCTTCTTGGAAATTCATCAATTATACCTCCACAAAAAAATCATCTTCATATATGTTTCCTTTATCATCCCTTAATAATATCTTTATTTCGCCTTCTAACTTTGTCAAAATTTTATTGCAGTAATTGTATAATTCCACTCCTCTTTTAAATTTTCTTATAGATTCCTCTAAAGTCAACTGATCATTTTCTAAATCCTCTACTATTTGCTCCAGTTCTTTTATTGCTTCCTCATAACTTAATTCTTCAATCTTCATCATTATTCAACCTCTCTTTGTTGATATTAACCACTCTTACTTCTAATATACCATCTTTAATCAATATTTTTAACTTTTCATTAAGTGATATATTTTCAACTGAATTAATCACTGTTCCATTTAAATTTGTAACAATACCATATCCTCTCTCCAAAGAATTAACAGGATTTAAATACTGTATTGCTTTATTTAAATTTTCTATTTTATCTTTGCAAGTCGATACCTTCATATTCATCATTAGCACTAATCGCTTTAATAAGGTATCTTGCTCTTGAAACAAATCTCTAACTTTATTTATTGGATTATAAAAATTTAAATTATTGTATAAGTGACTTAATCTCATACATGCTTCATTTTTCTTAAATATGAAAGATTTTATTATTCTATTGTACTTTTCATCTAATACGCTCATCATTTCCTTTATATCTGGAGTAGCTACTTCTGCAGCAGCTGAAGGAGTAGGAGCTCTAAAATCTGCAACAAAATCAGCTATAGTGTAGTCTATTTCATGTCCTATAGCTGATATTACTGGTTTATCCATATCATAAATTGTTCTAGCAATAGTTTCATCATTAAAAGCAAATAGTTCTTCTACTGAACCTCCACCTCTCCCTAGAATTATCACATCTATATCTGCTCTTTTGTCAAGATATCTTAAACCTTCGCAAATAGAGGCAGGTGCGTTTACCCCTTGAACCAGTACTGGATATATTACTAAATCCACTATTGGGCACCTTCTTCTAATAACTGTAATAATGTCTTTTATTGCTGCACCAGTTGAAGAAGTAACTACACCTACTTTTCTAGGAAAATATGGTAATTCCTTTTTGTGAGATAAATCAAATAATCCCTCTTTTTGAAGTTTTGCTTTTAGCTCTTCAAAAGCCTTATACAATTCTCCAATTCCGCTTTTTTCTATTTTCTTAACATAAAGCTGATAGCTACCATCTTTTTCATAAACAGAAACGTATCCAGTGGCTATGATTTTATCTCCGTCATTTAAATCACTTGGTATATTTTCAATATAATTTTTAAATAGGATACAATTAATTTTCCCCTTATCATCTTTCAGAGAAAAATAAACATGTCCACTATAATGGCATTTATAATTGGAAATTTCACCTTCTATTTGAATGTTTGAAAGTACTAAATCTCCTAAAAACATTCTTTTAATATATTGATTTACTTCACTTACTTTTAAAGGTTTTGAAAACACCATAATCACCTGCTAAATATAACTTTCTTTACCTAGATAAGCTATCCCTACACCATTATCTGTACACAATTTTCTTTCGGGAAAATAAGGCATAATACCGTGTTTTTTTAGATTCTCATTTAATAAATTGCGGATAATGCTGTTTGATGAAACTCCACCAGTAATAAGTACAGTATCAATATTGTAATCCTTTGAACTATTGAAAATAATTTTATATATATAAGAACCAATGACATAAAATAGAGTTGAGAATATATCTTCAACCTTATACATATTGCTATCAATTAAATTTTCAAACAAATTTTCCATACCAGACAGATTAAACCAAGTTCTATCTTTTATGCCAATTGGAATATTAATGTCTAAAATTTTACCATTATTAGCAATTGTGTCCATTTGCTTACCACATGGGAAAGTTAAATTCAATTTTACTCCAATCCTATCTATTAGTTGACCTACACTTATATCTAAAGTACCTCCAATTATTTCAGTATCAAGTTTTTTATTATCGTTGTTAACTATTAAAAGCTCAGTGGTTCCACCTGATATATGTATACTTAAAAAATTCTTACAACTTTCTAATTCACTATTCATAATACCAGCAGCAATATGCCCTTCTTGATGGCTATATTCCCTAAACTTAGCATTTAACATATTAGAAATAATAATAGCCTGCCCTCTTCCCACTACAAAAACAGGCATATATGATTTAGGTAAATTTCTTGGTTTTGAACTACATGAAACAGTATCTATATTGTTGACATCAATCATTTTAGTCATATTTTCTATTATAATAGGCATATTATTTATATGCTGAAATACTGCCTCCTGTTGTCTTAAACCTTTTTGGCCTTCTTTTACTTCTAAAACTTTTCTTAAATCAACTACTATATTGTTATTTTCATCTATTACTGCAATAGAAGTTGTATAAGCAGAGGTATCAATACCAAGATATAATTTATTGGTCATTAATATCATTGCTCCTTACAATACTACCCAATACTCCATTTATAAATCTTGAAGATTCGCTTGAACTGTATTTTTTCGATATTTCTATAGCTTCATTTATAGAAACTTCTATAGGTATATCAGGTCTATGCATTATTTCGTATACAGCAACCCTCAAGATACAAAGATCAATTTTTGCTAAACGATTTAGTTCCCAGTTGTTGATATTTTTCTCTATATGAGAATCTATTTTTTCTAGATTTTCAATTATTTTGTTTACAGCTTCTAAAATATATTCTTTTTCCTTTTCATCAAATTTATTGTTTTCAAAAAAAATATTAATTATGTTATCTGAAAAATCATTATTCATCTCCATTTGATACAATAATTTCATAGTAGATTCTCTTGCTCGTTTTCTACCCATAATAATCCTCCTAATAATTTCTATATCCAGTTTAATGATTTAGTTTCTAATAGAGAGTATTTTTAATAATAGACTCTTTAAATTTTCTCCTTCATCTATTTTTGCTCCAATTATATAGCCTAGAGAAGCACAAAGTACAATAAAAATCGTCTTCAATAATCCTAAAGATAGTATCATTATTGCACATATTAAACCTATGATAGTTCCAAAAAATTTTCCGGTATTAGATTTAATATAATTCACTAATTTATTAATTATACCTATAATCGATTCTTTAATCAACTAAAACACCCCATATGTTATTTTGAATTTCTTGAAGACAGGGCAACATTGGTAATAAATACTCTAATTTCTGAAACATTTATCCCTGTTGAGTTTTCTACATTTACTTTTATTTTTTCTTGCAGATTTTTAGTCAATTCAGGTATATTTATTTCTGGTATAACTTCACCAAAGATATTAATATAAAGTTGTCCTTCTATTATATCAACCTTAACCTTCACGTTTTTTAGCCCGCTGAATTTATTAGAAACATGGTGAACTAATCCAACAATTGTATCTGAAGAGATTTTTACTTCTCCTAGATCCATCATTTTAATAACATAGCTTACATTCTCCCTAATATTATTATCTGTCCTAATGCTTAGTAATAGTACTCTTAAACTAAACAGTAAAACAACCAAACCAACAAGAGTTATAGCATAGTTTCCTTTCATGGTTTCAAATAAAGAGATTATGCTTTCTATAGATAAAAATTCAATTATATCAAAAGGAAGTACTATGATAATTATGGAAAAGACGCCTAATAACAAGGATAAAACAAATAACAATATTCTAACAGAAACATTCATAGCTTTTATCCTCCCAATAAATTCAAAATTACCCTCTGTTTCCAGAGGGTATTATTTATTTTACTCTTGGTTCATTATCTATAATTGGTTCCTCTTTTGGGATATTCACACCTTGCACATTTACATTTACTTCCACTACATTTAGACCTGTCATTGTCTCCACTTTATCTTTAACATTTTTTTGCACATTAGTTGCAACCTCAGATATCTTTGAACCATAATCTACAATTATAAATAAATCTATAGCAGCTTCTTTTTCTCCCACTTCAACTTTTACACCTTTAGAGAGGTTTTTCATTCCAAACATTTCTGTAATATCTCCAGTTAAACCACCACTCATGCTTGTAACACCTTCAACTTCAGTGGCAGCAAGACCGGCAATTATGGCTACTACTTCATTTGATATTTTAACAGTGCCATATTTGCTCTTATCTTCTCCCGTTGTTTCTGCCAAATTATACACCTCCTATTTTGAGTAAGTCTTCAAAGTTATTATATCAAAGGGAGGATATTTTTACAAAGTAATTCTAATTTTTTTTCATAATTTTTACATTAGAAGCATCTAAATCAGTTTCATTAATAACTATATCTAAAATCTTAACTACATCCTGTTCAGTAAGTTCATCAGCATCTACTACAACTTTAGCATCTGTATTTGTAAGAAAAACTAATGCTTCTCTAAATCCTTTTGCTTTAATTAATCCTTCTATTACCAATTCCTTCTCTGAAAGTTCTCCAATTTCCATAATCTTTTTCTGTGATTCAGTTATCATCTCTTGGCTACTGTTTTCATTATTGACAATCTCATTTAATCTATCTATTAATCCGGCTCTTAACTTGTCTCTTGAAAGTCTTTGTTCTATAAAATAATTTTTTGACTTCAAATTTTCTTGATTGCTTATTGTTTCTGATATGTTTCCTTCAGCCTTCTCAACTAACTCATCCACATTATTGCTTGCTTGATCTCCATTTTTTTCTTCATCACCCTCTTCTGAATCTATTATTTCCAACTCATCCTCATTTCCTTCAGAAATAGCTGCAACTAGATCCTTATCTTCAGTCTCATTCATTTTGGCTAACTCTATTTCTTCATATTTTTGATAATCACTTGAAACTCTCGATGATGCTCGTTTTGTTAAATTATGGTTGATATAACCAGTTAACACCAATATTAAAATTAACATGACAACAATTGCAGGTCTTTTAATAGTAAACATAAGATCATCCCCCTTTTTAATTACTAGAATAAACTTCAACCCTGTTCCCAGGAATTCCTAAAACTGTTTTAACAGCTTCATATACCATTTCCTTTACTTCCAGATTTTCCGCACCATCTGCTATTACTATTACACCCTTTATTGTTGGTTTAATTTCTTTTAGAACTATTGGTTCTCCATTATCATTTGTTACAACTTGTATAGTCATATCTTCTCTTACAATTTCCCTAGTCCCCCCTTGCGAATCAGTTTCTTTTGTAGTCTCATTATTTTTAGTAGTGTTAAATGCTGGTATTACCTCTGTTGTATCCTCTAGTGTTATCATAACTTTAACTTCTCCTACTCCCTTTAGCTGACTTAGTATATTTTCCAACTTGTTTTCCAGCAAGGTACTGTAGTCTGAATAATTGTAGTTTAAATCGTCAACTTTTCCAGTTTCATCGCTTTTTATAATCTGTCTGCTACCATTATTAATAAATATATCAGCTAATATAAATAGGATTATTCCGATTATAAGTATTATGAACAAATTTCTCATTATGTCTTTATTACTCATGTGCTCTAAATATTCTTTTATTTTTTTAATGATTTTCTCCACTAAAATCACCTTCCTCAGGTTTATTATTAATAAATACTTTAATATTATCTTTTGGTATACTGTATTTTTCATTTAATATGTCCTTTATCTTTTCATCGTCCTTAAATTGAGCAGTTTCATTAGCTTCTAAATGTGAATTATTTATCCTAATTTCTTCAATCTTAATTGTATTTACAGAATCCTGATGATAATCTTTACTCCCATTCTTTGTTCCCATGACTATTTGTATATCCTTTATGTTTCCATAATTCTCTTCATCTTCAAATATAGATATTTTAATATCATCTATGTCATAATCTGTAACTCCATCTAGAGTTTCTTTTATATCGTTCTTTATTTTATTTAAATAAGTCTCTTTAATTTGCTTTTCTTGGATTTTTTGGAGTTCTAAGTCTTCATCATACTGAAATTGAACATTTTCAACCATATTTTTAAAAACTTCTTTTTCCAAATTAAAATTACTATTTATTAGCCTTACAAAAGGTGATATTATTACAACTATTATCATAAAGCCTATAACAACATTTATATATCTTTTCATATTTTCATTTGGCAGGACCAACTCAACCATTGAAAGTAAAATGAACATTATCGCAATATCTTTAACCCAGTTTCTTAAAAAATCAATTAACGCCAATAGACTCACCTACCTAAGCATGAGAGCTGCATTACCAGCTTCAACTATTACTGTTATAGTAATAAAAAACATAGTAGTAACTGATAATATGCCCACCAATATTAATATTAAAGACTTTGTAACTTCATTGAAGTAAGATAAAATGCCATCTGTTGCAATTGGTTGAATTAATGCAGCTACCATTTTATAAACAAATATTAATATCAATATCTTTATTGCTGGAATTAAACAGATTAATATCAATGAGATTAATCCCATCATCCCTAATCCATTTTTTAATATAGCTGAACTGCCTGCCACAGCTTCTACTGCATCAGATAGAAATTTTCCAATTATAGGGACGAAACTATCTACTGCAAATTTAGCTGTTCTAATCGTTATACCATCGATATTTGATCCTATTTCATATATGGTAATTATTCCTATAAACACTGTAAAAGAAGCACCTAGTATTACAGCTACTATTTCTCGCATTAGCTCCGACAACTTATTAAATTGTACTTTATTGGAAATATTACTAATTATCCCTACAATGAATGTAAATAAAATTAAAGGAAATATAAAGTTCTTGATTAGAGTTCCTATTATATTTACCGTACCTAATATTACTGGATTAAAAAGAAGCTTTGTACCTGGACTGCCTATTGCTGTTAATAAAGCTAATAAAATTGGTAATATAATTTGCATAAAATCAACCATTCTAATTACTGTACCTTTACCTAAATCTAAAGCTAATACAAAACTATTTATCACCATCATTGATAGTATTATATAGCAAACATAATTTGCTAATTGTGAT
>Ga0134092_1000552_pt1 | contig 37691 bp, 30 predicted proteins | sample 3_6taG_FD_94454 | JGI IMG/M metagenome (GOLD analysis project Ga0134092, IMG submission 94454) | Switchgrass degrading microbial communities from high solid loading bioreactors in New Hampshire, USA - 3_6_20_6_A3 metaG | ecosystem: Engineered > Bioreactor > Semi-continuous > Anaerobic >... | reverse complement strand
AAGATATTTTAAACAGTGTTAAGCTACCCAAAAGACAACAGACAATGCCGAAACTCTTAACAAATGATGAAATTAAAAAGATTTTTATGCAGTTTGACACCAAAACGGAAATCGGGCTCAGAAATTGGCTTATTGTCCGATTAGCCCTTGACATGGGTTTACGTGAAAAAAGTATAGCCACATTGAAACTGGCATCCATAGACTTTGAAAGGGGAACAATCCTTGTATGGCTGAAAGGTGATAAATACAACATGTACCCTATTGATAAGGTCCTAAAAGAAAAATTGCGCAAATATCTGCTCCTTTACAGGAATAAAAAAGAAACTGCCTCTAAAAACCTGTTCTTAAATCAAGACGGGTCAGAAATAACTACAAACACCATACGGCAGATGTTCAAACGCCTGAAACAAAAAACAGGTATCAAAGAATTGGGCTGCCATATGCTGCGGCACAATTTTGCAACAAATTATGTCCTTATGGGGCATAATAGCGAAGAACTTAAATATATGCTTGGACATACCACTTCCAAAATGTCCGAACATTACGTCCATTTAGCCAATAATGTAAGGCTTATGAATGCTGGACACGACAGCTACTTGAATAAAATAAACGTAAAGTGATCCAACAAAAAAATCAAGCTGAAAAGCTTGATTTTTTTTATGCCCAGTGATAAAATTATAACGTCGTAAGTGGATGACATGTTGATTTCAGTTGTGTCGGATTTGACATGTTGATTACTGAAAATCAGAAATGTCATTTAAAAAATAAAAAAGCCCGTTTTGACAGGGTTTTGGTGGAATATGAACTCCAAACCGTTGATTTTTAAGGTAATACATCTTGTAATCAGCAGGTCGGGGGTTCGAATCCGTCCACCAGCTCCAAAAAAGCCGCTAAACTTAAAGTTTAGCGGCTTTTTTATTACTCTTGTATTCAGTATCAGTCGAACAAAACATCAAATTTCTTTCCATGCTTTATTAAGCATAACAAATTTATTAATAAAACAAAAGATATATGGCTCTCATCTTCCGATTCCTCATACCGGCCAGAATATTCTTATTATCCGCATTGTTAAAAATACAATGCATGCTAATCGCACAACGGAAGGCAGGTTCCACTTAACTGCGTAAATCTGCTTACTCATCAACTCCTCCATGGCAATACGGGTCCGCTCCGCCAATTCCTGTACAGCTTCTTTTTTTGACACGGCAGCTTTCGGATATAAGGGCTCCCCTATAACAAGTACCATTTGGTCCCTTTTGCTTAACAAATGCCATAAACCCTGGGGTTTTAAGTAAACAATAGCCATTGGAATTACGGGGCAGTTATTATTTACAGCCGTTATAAAAGCACTTGTCCTAAATTCCCTCAGTTTGCGATGATGCTTAACCATCATTCCTTCCGGATAAAAATGTATCCAGTCACCTCTGCTGATACCGTTTTTAAGCTGTTTTTGAAACGTTATCTTTTCTCCCAGTTTTACAGGCAAAGGAAGGGCACCGCACTGTTTAATAAGCCAGCCCACAAAGGGCAGTTCCAGGTTGCTCCGCAAACTGGTAAAATATATGCGGCGAGGAAAAACGGCAACTTTAACCATGGTACAATCCATGGGATGTACATGGTTCATCACAGTTATGGCTCCGCCCTTAACTTTCCTGAGATTTTCTCTTCCCTCAACTTTTAATCCGTATAAAGCCGAATCTATTACGAATACTATCAAGGCCAAAATATTAGTAAAAAGATAAAACGTCCACCTTTGTAACAGTGAAGCACTGTAATATTGCTGGTTTATTTTATCAACATCCGGATGGGTTATCCTTCTTATCCATGATTCTTTAACTTCTTTGTACTCATAAACCGCAAAATCATCAATTACTTCCTGATATAGTTTTTCTGCCTGAGATACACAATCCCCTACGCGTATATTGTCCATTTTTTCCGCATATTTTATTCCCATTTCCGCCCTTTCTTCGGGATGCTCTATCCAGTAGTCAATTCTTTCCGCAAGGGATTTAGGATCACCTGCGCGGAAAAGGCTGTATTCATGGAGTGAATAATCCTTTGTTGCCGAGAGTTCCGAATCAGAAATTACAGGAACCAGGCCGCACGCCATTGCCTCCATGCAGGAAATCCCTTCTATCTCCGCGTCTGATGCATGAACATATAAATCACATGTATTTATCAGCCTGAGCAAATCTTCCTGCGGGTAAAATCCGAAAATGGGCCGGTTAGGTAACTGAAGTTTTCTTGCCAGTTGCTTGTATTCATTCTCTTTTGGTCCCCTTCCTGCAAAAATAAGCTGAATCCTGTCCCTATACCTGCTTAAGTTTACAGCCTTCATAATCAAGTCCTGCCTTTTTTCTCCGGAAAGGCGGCCTATCATAAGAATTACAAATTTATCCTGCCATTCGCCAGGCCGTTCAAATTTCATGGGTTTGAATTTTTCATCCACACCGTTGGAAATAACGCGTATTTCCGCGTCATATCCATGCTGTTCAAGCTGGTTGGCAATAAATCTGCTGGGGCAGTGAATGAATCTAAACCTATTGTAAAAAGTATTATAAAAGTAGCGGTATAGGAATTCATTTGCCCATTTTGCTTTTCCAAGCCCAATGCTATACGTTATATTTTCAGGTTGCAAATGGAATGATGCAATTGTGGGTTTCTTCATTTGCCGGGCAATTTTTTCACCACGTCGGCAAAACCAAGTGGGCAGGTAAAAATGTATGATATCAGCTTCCTTAAAAGCCTGATAATAAGCTTCATCCACCTTTTTAGCAAAACAAAATCCCTGTTTTTCTATAATATGCTGAAATAACGGGATCTTCTTGACCGGAACCCCAATCTTGTTTTCTCCGCTTTCTCCCGCAGCCAAAATGGTGACTTTATGACCTCTTTTGCGCAGCTCTTCCGCATATCTGTGAGCAGAAACAGTTGTCCCGTTATTTAAGGAATCAAATTGATCTATCACCAATGTAATATGCATATTGTCCCCCTACCTTTTCTAAATACACACATGGTAAAAAGGATTTCCGTTAATTATTTGAATTTAAGATAAACAGAATATTAAAATTAAATTAATACCGTCATAGTTGCGGAACACACTACAGAAGGGATTTATATTATTTGTAAAAAGCAGCAATACAATAACCTCACCTCTGGAGATTCACTTATTCCCCCAATATAATTTTACTTCATTTTGAATTATTGTCAACCAAATTGATATTTACCAACATAAGCTGTTATTGTATCGTGAGCTGCCCCTGCACAATAATTTTGCCTATCACTATTATTATATCTATTACCATACCATGCCAAATATGTTTCATTAATATTGAATGTTAACTTTTATAATATTAATTTTAACTTCTATATTACATTAATGTTTTTTTGTGTCATTATTTGGTCTCTTCTTTTTTCAGCATGAACATCTGTTGGCCTGCTGAGTTGAATAACCTATTGAAATGCACGGGATTTTTTCTTATAATTTTTTATAAATGAAACAATAACACTAGTAACAAGTGCATCATATATTAAGCTTATATTTTGGAGGGTTATGGATGGATTGCAACAATACTATTAACTGTACATGTACATATGTTTCCTGTTCCCGTCACGGCAAATGTTGCCAATGCGTGGCTTACCACAGGAAGAGCGGTGAAGTGCCCGGTTGCTTCTTTTCAAAAGCCGGAGAAAAGACATACGACAGGTCAATAGAAAATCTTTATAGAGATTATAAAAAAGGATAATATTTTTATAACAGTATATTTTTATTATATTTGACTTACCAGTGTTATTTTCATTTTTCCTTCTTAATTCCACTGAAAAACCTGATATATTTCCTTGAACAGCTCTCCCCCCTATAACTCCTTTGTTTTTTTTCACACGATATTATATCAGATGAAAGTATTTAACATGATAATAAACGTGCTATAATAACATTGGTATACAGCGGTATACGGTGTCAATAAGCGGTAATAATAGAATTAACTGAATATGCGAAATATGCGATAAGAAACACGGAGGTAAATTGTATCATGGCAAAAGTGTTATTACAAAAAGGCAAGGAAAAAAGGACAGAAGAAGGCCATCCCTGGGTGTATGACAATGAGATAAACAAGGTTGAAGGGACATACGAAAACGGAGATATTGTTGACGTATATAATTGGAAGAATAATTTTATAGGAAGGGGCTATATAAATAACAATTCAAAAATAAGAGTAAGGATATTAACAAGAAAAAAAGAAGAAATAAACAGGGATTTTTTCATGAAAAGAATTAAAGAGGCCTGGGAATACAGAAAAATGATGGTTGATACCTCCAGCTGCAGGGTAATATACGGAGAAGCCGACTTCATTCCGGGGCTTATAGTTGATAAGTTCGGAGATTATTTAAGTGTCCAGACTCTCTCCCTGGGCATTGAAAAATATAAAGACATAATTGTTGATATACTGGATGAGTTACTGAATCCCAAAGGTATATACGAGAGAAACGACGTACAGGTAAGGGAACTGGAAGGCCTGGAACAGAAAAAAGGATTCCTTAAAGGCCCATTTGACACAAAAATAGAAATAATGGAGAATGAAATTAAAATGCTGGTTGATATTGAGAACGGGCAAAAAACAGGTTATTACCTGGATCAAAGAGAAAACAGGGCCGCCCTGAAACCTTTTGTCAAAAATGCCCGCGTTCTTGACGCATTTACCCATACCGGAGGTTTTGCACTTCATGCTGCCTATTACGGAGCCAAGGATGTGACTGCGGTTGACATTTCGGATCATGCCCTTGAGTATGTTAAATCAAACGCTGCTTTAAATAATCTCCAGGATAAAATACATGTGGTCCAGGCAAATGTGTTTGATATTTTAAAAGAATACCAGAAGAACGGTGAGAAGTTTGATGTTGTAATACTGGATCCCCCTGCATTCTGCAAGTCAAAATCCGCTCTGGAAGGCGCATATCGGGGATATAAGGAGATTAACTTAAGAGCCATGAAAATACTTAATCCCGGCGGCTTTCTGGTGAGCTGCTCCTGTTCTCACTATATGTACCCGGAGATATTCCGGGCCATGCTGCTGGATGCCGCAAATGATGCAAAACGGACCCTCCGTTTTATCGAAACAAGATATCAGGCAAAGGATCATCCCGTCGTATCGGGCTATGATGAGTCTCTTTACCTGAAATGTGTGATAATGCAGGTGCTGTAATTCAATCAAGGTTGTAATATATAGCCCTTTTTATGACTCTTTTCTCATGGCCATCGCGTTGAAATCCGGTTGCAGGGAAATCAGTCCCTTATCTCCCAATACTTCAATTTTTACCGCTCCGTTTATCTCCAGATAAACCAGTTCATTGTTTACGTCTTCTGAAAATATAATTTTACCTGAGGAATCATAAAACCTAAGGGTGTTATTCCCTTCCGAATAAAAATACCCAAATATTCCTTTTACGTCAAAATTATAATGCTGGATTAATGCAAATCCCTCGGTAAAATCAAAAACGAACTTATAATCTTTTATATACTTATAATCGGAATATGATGCAATAAAGTTTCCATATTTATTTATATATGACTCAATAAAGTTTTTATCATTTTTTATATATGACTCAATAAAATTTTTCTCATTTTTTGTAAAATTAGAAATTTCGGGATTGGAATATGATATATTAAAGTTACTAAATAAAGGCATTACCAACACTTCAGAGACCCCTTCACCAGCACCGGCCGGATCTGTAAGCGGTATAAATTCAAACTTTTCGGAGTTTTTGATATACCACTTTTTAAAATTTTGGAAAACATCCTCTGAAGTAACAATTTTTATTATCTCGGCGAATTTTTCCTTTGATTGCGAATCGAGCGCATCTCCATATAGTTCAGCCCATTTTTTTATAATATCTGTAAGTACTGTTTCTCCATATATTTCTTCCAAATAAACAGCAAATCTATAACCTACATCTGCACTAAAATTGCCGGCATTAAAATAATAATTCTCCAAATCTTTCAAAGCTTGTGCTATTTCAGAAAAATACACATACTCATTTGGTATTTTTACTGTATTCATATTGTTTAATTTTAATACTCTATACCCATTAAGGATAGCAAATGATTCATAAAACGATCTAATATTTTTGGGTCCAGAATTTCTTAGATACAAGGTGAAGGACATTTGGCGGGCTAATATATAAGGGGATGATGGCTCATCAATAATCAAATTATTTGCATTAATTTCTATTATATCCATATTACTGGAAGTCCCAATAACGATCTCTACCTTTGGGAAATTTTTATTTTCAGGATAAAAAGTAAAACCGCTTGCCTGTTCAACTAATTTCATATATGTAAGTATATGGTTTTCAATATCCTTCCTATACACTGTATTTTTGGGTATAACCATTTTAAAATATGAATTATCAATAGTTATTTCATTTCGTGCAATGGTATAATGTTTAAAAGACTGTCTGGGGATATTGTTTACATAATTGATATCATGAAATTCAATAACCGGTGTATTAATTCTCACAACTTCACCTGTACTTTTCAAATACATATAGGTCTTAAACTCATTTTTATTATCATTCATTGAGATATTATTCTGACTACCTTTATTAATACCATTATTTTGACTATTTTGATTTTGATTATTTAAACTATTGCTATCTTTATAAACATTTGATATATTAACTTGATTTGTTTTTTCTTCTGTATCATCATGTATTGTACTTCCGTTTTGTTTATCTTCATCATCTCCTGTTTTATCACTATTTTGTTCCGTAAAATCATCATTAATATAATTTTGTCCAATACTGTCGTTCTGTTTTACAGGTATATGCACAGTTTCATTTTGGCTATTCCTAATGGAATTTTCATAATATGGAACAGTACAGCCATTTAGAAAGAAAGTTGTTATTACGGCAATTGTAATCACTAAAGCTTTCTTTGCTTGAACCGTACATACAATTTTTCTCATATAATTATCAGCCCCATTCACCTCTTATAGACTATTTGAAATCCTTCATGGACTGACGTAGCTTGTGAGTTTAATCTTATTAATGTTTGAAATAGCTCTGAAACCAGCATTTTTTAACTTTCCCAACATGTAACTATTTATCTGTTTTTTATATTTCTTATTATACTATATTCTCTAAAATAATGTAACTATTTATTTACAGAATATAAAAATAATACAAATAAAGCTTTATAGTTTTATTTATTCATCAAAAACAGTTTCCGGGTTATTTAAATATTTAATAATCCCATCAGCTATACTCTCTGCAAGATATTCGCGAAATTCATCCTTTAATAGCAGTTCTTTTTCCACCGGATTTGATATAAAGGCAGTTTCAACTATTACACCCGGTATTTCGGAATTGTTCAGGATGTAATAATTGCCCTTCTGCGGGTCATGCGTCGTCCGCTTTTTTCCGTTCACAATCATACTGTTCAGCGAGCGCTGGATACAGTAAGCCAAAGTTTTACTTTGTTCATACTTGTCACTGTAAAATACAATCGAACCGTCAGTGGCAGGCCTCTTTAAATTGCAATTTACATGAATGCTTACAAACAGCTGGGCATTGCTGTTGTTAATAATCTCAACTCTGGCATTTAAATCCCTCCGATGCCTGCTTCCGCCCGTATTACTATATTGCTCTAAAGAAATATCCTCTTCCCTGGTCATAACTATCTTGTAGCCTTTTTCTTCAAGTTTGGTTTTAAGTTTTTTTGCTATTGCAAGATTAACTTCCTTTTCCAGTATTCCGTCCCTGTTTGTACCCCCGTCGATGCCGCCATGGCCCGGGTCAATCACGATTATACCGCTGCCCGGGTCCACAAATGTATCTTTGGACGAAAGAATAAAATGATTTATAGATAATAGAATTATAACTGGGACAAGTAGTAATATAGAGGCAAGGCATATGGTCCTTTTTCTCAACACAAGCACTTTAAGCTTTTTCATGGATCAATATCAACCTTCCCGGTCATACTTAATATATACTTTATATAATATAAATATTGCACCAGGATTACTTTATTACATTGATTTTTCTAAATTGATCCTGGTGCATTACCACAAGCATCCTACAATATGCCTGGGGGGAATCTTACGATATAACGGAAATGAAAATATTTCACTCTTGCAATATTTCAATATTTCACTCTTGCAACAATCTCCTGGCTTCTTCCATTGACAAATTACCGCTGTCAACCATCTTGTTTATGACCTGCTGCTGGCGCTCTTTTGCGAGTTTTGGATTGTTCGTGAGTGCATATACGGATGGAGCATTCGGAATGCCGGCAAGCAAAGTACACTCGTAATCCGTCAATTTCGAAGGATGTTTGCCGAAATATCCTTCACTTGCGTTGTAAATGCCATAATAGCCATTACCGAAATAAATGGTGTTTACATACAATTCCAGTATCTCGTCCTTTTCATAATGTCTCTCTATATGAAATGCCATAAACATTTCTGCAATTTTTCTTTTTATTTCTTTATCCTGGGTAAAGTACATATTCCTTGCCAGTTGCTGTGTAATGGTGCTGCCCCCTTCAACAAATGACATCGCCTTTATATCATTCCATAAGGCCCGTCCGATAGCTATAATATCAATGCCGTTATGCTTATAGAAACGGCGGTCTTCCACTGAAATTACCGCGGTCAAATACATATCCGGAAGCTCATCCAAGGTGGTATAGCTTTCCTTTGAGCGAATTTCCGAAACCTTGTCCTCAAGGCTGGTTTCCATCAGTGCATCAAAATACATCTGATAACCACTGCCTACAAAATAAAGGGTGGTCAGTGCAATAAGAGTAATTGATAACAGCACAATTCTTTTAAACCACTTTTTCACCTGTCATTACCTCCTTCATCCGGTTTTCAAATTCCCGTTATTAAGCTTACAGCTATTATGTTTACACAATTTTGTAGATTCCTTATATTTACACAAATTTATAGATTCCTTAAACTTACAGGTTTTCATTCTTCAGAGCATCAATCGGGTTGTCTTTTTTAATTTTTCTCATGGAATAAACCATTGTGGCAAATACGACGGCGAATACGCTGCAAACAGCAATTGCAACCGCTGTCCATGGCAGGTAAAAGCGCGTATCATAACCGCTTTCTATGCTTCGGAATATGAGCCATGTTACGCCGAAAGCCACTGGAATACCCCACCTCAAGGATTTTAAGCCGTATAGAATACATTCAAAGTTCATCATCCTGTTAAAGCCCCTCGTTGTCATGCCCACTGACTTAAGCATGGCAAATTCCCGGCGGCGCAACATAATATTGGTTGAAATGGTGTTGAACACGTTTGCCACCGCAATAAGGGAAATCAAAGTAATAAAACCATATGAAAATACCTTTATAATTACAACCATATTGCGGTCTGTTTCATTCATTTCATATACATTCACTAACAAGCCATTTTGCAGGTTGTTTGCTGCAAGATAATGTTCTATAAGTTCATATGTTTTCGTCGGGTTCTTGGTAGAAAAATAGAAATAATTGCCGCTTGTGGATGAGCCAAACAATTCCTGGTAGATACTTAAGGGATACATAATTTTTATGCTATTTTTAATGGATTCATTTAAGCCAAGAACCAGTTCCCTGTCTGTAATGTCAAATGTAAGTTCCACACTGGTCTTGTATTCACTGTCGCCACCCGTTTCCATCAACTGCTTCCGTTCTTCTTCCGTCAGTTTATTCCATCTTTCAAAATCGTATTGCTCAAAGCTAAATGCGGCTGTCTTATCCTTAAAAATCGGAACTGTAATAAATCTCTGCCTTCCTACATCAAATTTGCTGATAACCGCCTGGGCGATTCCCCTCGGGTTATCCCTGTCCATATATACCCTTTCATCCAACCTGTTGGCTTTAAGGTACTTCTTGTATACCTCGTCTCCGATTCCGTATACACTTACGTATATTTCAGTGTGGGACGGCTTTTCGGATGTTTCGTTTGTCAAGCCTGTATACTTTAAATAATCCTCAGAACATAAATCAGTTTGAATACTACACATTGTGCCCTTGAATAAGAGATAGCTTGAAGCAACAACACCATTTATAGCAGACAAATCGTCGTAAATGGCTTTCAATTTTTCAGGATCCGCAACTTCACCTTTCCCATTTACATATCGATAATAAATGTCGTAATCGCTATCCTGCATGGTTCCTGAAACGGCATCGGTTAAATAAGAGCAAAAACTGCTTGCCGATATGAACAACACAATACTCATAAAAAGGGAAACAACAGTTGCCCGGTATTTTTTCCTGTTCCGCTTGAAGTGTTTTTTAGCAATCATTCCTTCCAGGCCAAACAGCTTGTATGTAAGCCTGGATGTTTTTACGTCCCTGGCCCTTACCCTAATATCTTTTGAAAGGCGGATTGCCTCAATCGGTGTTACTCTTGCCGCTCTCTTAGACGGAATCCAGGCGGAAATCAATATGGTTATCAATGCTACAAGGCAGGCTACAACAATGGATTCCACCGAAACATGCAAATCCAGCTTTAATCCTTCCGTACCATAAAATGCATAGAACTTATCTCCCACCAGGCTGAGGGTTATACCTATGCCCAGGATACCGCTAAATATTCCCAGAGGTATGCCTATCACGCTCAGAAATAAAGCTTCGTACAGTACCATTTTCCTGGTCTGCCTTTTGGTGGCCCCAACCGAAGCCAGCAGGCCGAATTGCCTGGTCCGCTCGCTGACCGAAATTGCAAACGCATTGTATATAAGGGAGACGGAACCAAACATTATAAGGCCGATAAGTATGGCAGCAAGGCTGTAAAGGACAGTGTAAAAATTACTGTACTTTGAAACGCCGCTGAACAAAAGGACCTCGTTGTTTGTTTCCCCACTGAATCTGAATCCGTTGACATAATCAAAGGTTTCCTTCGGTTTTTTCATCTTGAAGTATACTGCAAAAGAACCGGAGGTATGGCCAGGATCTATTTTTGTAATAGCCGTATAGCCTGGAGCCGAAAACTCCTCAAAACCCGGTCGTTCATAAAAGCCTACCACGGTGTATGTCCTTGTTTCCCTTATGACCAGCTTCTCGCCTTCAGCACTTTCATTCAAACTATCTTCAATATCATCAGGATGCAGGTATGGATCGTTTTGCATTAATTTATAATCCCCAGAGTACCTGTCGCCTATTTCAAGCTGAATTCTATCCCCTATTTCATAATATACACCGCCATTGGTGGCCAAGTGGTAGGGCAGAATTATTTCTTCAGATGTCTTTGGAAGTTCCCCGCTTATGAGATGAATTGGCATAATGTCCAGAAATAAATCATCGGCTCCCATAATAAACAAATAGGGTTTATACTTATTTGAACTTCCAATAAAAGCGTAACCGATATTATCTGCGAAAGCTGCGTATTTTATCCCTTTATCAGATTTTATTTTTTCCGCTGTTATGTCGTCGATATCATAAAATGCGCCATGCCAGTCACCGTTTTCATAGATGGCATTCTCCAGCATGTAATCCTGCAGGCTGGATATAAGTGTGGTTACAGCTGTAATCATGGAAGCAGACAGGATAATGCCGACAATGGTAACAATGGTACGGGTCCTGTTCAGGGCAAGGAATTTAAGAGTTACTTTCCAAAATATGTTCATTTTCTTATCACCTCGTCGCTTACAATCCTGCCGTCTTCAATGGCAATGATACGTTTCGCCTGCAAAGCTATTTTTTCATCATGGGTAATAACAATTATCGTCTGTTTATACTTTTGATTTGAAAGCTTCAGAAGCTCAACAATTTCCTGGCTGTTTTTTGTATCAAGGTTACCGGTTGGCTCATCCGCAAGGACTACTGCAGGAGCGTTTATCAAGGCCCTGCCGATAGAAACACGTTGCTGCTGTCCGCCGGATAGCTGGTGAGGCAGGAATTTTTCCCTGCCCTTAAGCCCAAGAATGGAGATTAGTTCATTGAAACGTTCCTCATTTACTTTTCTGCCGTCCATTAATACAGGCAATGTAATATTTTCCGCAACATTTAGAACAGGTATGAGATTGTAGAACTGGTAAATAAGCCCGACATGCCTGCGGCGGAAAATGGCAAGCTGTTCCTCATTCTGGGCATACACATCCTGTCCGTCCACGTACACCTTACCCGAAGTAGGCCTGTCCACACCCCCAAGAATGTGCAAAAGGGTAGATTTGCCGGAGCCTGACGGACCAATTACTGCGATGAATTCCCCTTTCTCCACGCTGAAAGATACCCCGTCCAGGGCCCTTACTTCATTCTCGCCCTTACCGTATATTTTTGTTAAATTTTCAACCCTTATTAATTCCATTGCAATATACTCCTTTTTACCTAAATTCTGTTTAAATAGCCTTATTTAAACCACTAATTATTAAAGAAATAACCTATACAAATACTTACAAAAATACTTACAAATACTTATTTGGGCAAATGCTGCTTTAAAACAAGTACTGCTTTTATACAAATGTTCACTTCGCGCTAGCTTTTATTTGTATTATTCCCATTTATGCCCTTCTGGTTTTTACGGTTATATTATACATTATCAAGCTGATATACAGGTGACTTTAATATTACAAAAATGTCACTTTGGAAAGGAACAAGGTGTAGCAATTGAAATATATGCATTTTTACGATATAATTGCAGCAGTTATTATTTTATATTTTATATTTTGACTGATTTGCACAGATATCTTTATTATTATACATATTATTATATATATATAATTATATATAGAGGCGAAGACCATGGCCAGGATACTGCTTGTTGAAGATGATAAATCCATAATAGATAATTTGTCGGCCTTCCTCAAAAAGGAAGGCTTTGATGTGGATACAGCCACAGGACGGAGGGCTGCAATGGACAAACTAAATAGCGCTTCATACGACCTTATACTGCTGGATATATCTTTGAAAGACGGCAACGGTTTTTCAGTATGCTCCGCTGTAAAGGCCAACTTCAACATCCCTGTCATATTCCTAACTGCCTCCGATGATGAATACAGTGTAGTTGCAGGTTTCGATCTGGGGGCTGACGATTATGTCAGCAAACCATTCAGGCCAAGGGAACTGGTTTCCCGCATAAAAAATGTGTTGCGCCGCAGCAATAAGCTTGGTACAATCATTGAGTATAAAGGCATTACGATAGACACTGAAAAAGGTATTGCAATGAAGAACGGCAGGGATTTATTCCTTACTGCCCTTGAATACCGCCTGCTTCTAGTGTTTTTTAACAACAAGGGAGCTGTCCTTTCAAGAAACAAGCTCCTTGAAGAAATATGGAATATTGCAGGTGAGTTCGTGAATGATAACACTCTCACCGTTTATATAAAAAGGCTTCGTGACAAAATCGAGGATGATCCACAGAATCCCACCATCATTCGTACAGTCCGCGGTCTTGGTTACAAGGTTGGTGATTAAATATGGGTTTTTTTCGCAATCCTGAAATACGAAAAAGCACTTGGGTGTGGATTTTTTTGAATCTTGCATTTATATCTTTTGCTGCAATTATCAATATTGAATTTGGAATAATCACCGCCATCTTTTGCTGTGTATTTGATCTGACCCATTTTATTTCAACTTACAGAAGATACAGGCATATTGCGGAGTTGAGCCGGGAGATTGATAATATACTGCACGACTGTAGCAAATTTGACCTCAAACGTTTTGCCGAGGGTGAACTTTCAATCCTGCACAGTGAAATTTACAAGATGACTGTACGGCTCCGGGAACAGGCAGAAGCACTGAAAAAGGATAAAACCTTTCTTGCGGATTCCATTGCAGATATTTCGCACCAGATCCGCACACCCCTTACATCTGTCAATTTAATTGCAAATTTCCTGGCTGAAGAAGAACTGCCGGATGAACGGCGTCTTTCCCTGGTTAAGGATTTGCTTCAACTTCTTTCCCATATAGATTGGCTTATTTCAACCTTGCTCAAAATATCGAAGCTTGATGCGGGAACAGTTAAGTTTGCTAAAGAAAAAGTTACGGTATCCGACCTTATCCGAACTGCAATAACCCCCCTTGCCATACCAATGGACTTGCGCAATCAACATCTGGTAATTAAGGCGGAAGGCAACGAGCAGTTTGAGGGGGATCTTGCATGGACGGCGGAAGCAATTGAAAACATACTTAAAAACTGCATGGAACATACACCGGACGGAGGGTCAATTACTATTGAAGCAAGAGAAACTCCCATTTACACGGAACTTGTTATTTCAGATACGGGTATAGGTATTGCTCCGGAAGACCTGCCTCACATATTTGAAAGATTTTACAAGGGTAAAAACTCAAGCAGCAGCAGTGTCGGTATAGGGCTCGCCCTGTCACGGATGATTATTACTGCCCAGAACGGGACAGTCAAGGCAGAGAACCAGAAGAGCGGCGGTGCATTATTTACCATACGTTTTTATAAACGTACAGTCTGAATATAACTTTATTTTCTCTTGCCTTTAATATGCCATACCAAATACAATATTATCTATCAAAATACAATATAAACAGAGGTATAGAGGTGAATGAATATTTATGGCTGTGTCAAATAATCAGACTCACCACTTTTTAACCTGGATAGCCACACAAGATATAATCCAAACTGATTCCCATATATTATATGATGATATGGAAACCCAATCAGGATATTCCCTTCCGGTTATATATCAGCCTTTTGATCCCCAGCGGCGCGGACACTGGCATGATGCCGGATTAATACAAGATTTTCTTCATGCAGCCAGAATAGCGGGCAAAAAAGTGCTGGATTTCGGTCCTGGAGATGGCTGGCCTTCACTGCTTATTGCACCTTTTGTCGCTGAAGTTGTGGGTGTTGATTCATCTGAAAAAAGGGTCCGGGTATGCAAAGAAAATGCATACCGCATGAATATAAGAAATGCAACTTTTGTACATTACGAGGCCGGAAAAGCTCTGCCTTTTCCGGATGAATCATTTGACGGTGTGGTAGCTGCTTCATCTGTTGAGCAGTGCCCAAATCCAAGGGAAATCTTATCCGAATTTTACCGAATATTAAAACCCGGCGGACGTTTACGGATGTATTACGAAGGTTTAAGCATGTACAAGGGCGGAAAAGAATATGAATCCTGGATTTTTAACACTAAAGACAACCGCTGTTCAATGCTCATATATTTAAGGGATATTCCCGGTGAAAAAACGGTTCATTATAAAATCGATTTTTCCCTTGCAAAAGAAGTGCTGATGCAAGAAATGAATATGGCCGATGATGCGGGTATCTTCAGCCTGGATTCCGCAGCACTGGAAAAATTAAACCCTTACATTGATGCAGTGTATACATATACCTTGCTGCACCCGTCATGCGCCACATGGATTCAATGGCTGAAAGAAGCCGGATTCTCTGTCGCCAAACCTACCCATAACGCAGGTTCATTGGCAGTTGCCATGTATGAATCATGCACGGCTGATGATAGGGAAAACATGAGCCTATCTGATATATACGAACGAATAAATACAATAGCTCCATGGGTTTGCGAATTGGAAGCACCTATGGACAACAATGACCCATTAATACTTGCGATAAAATAATCTTCCGTATTTCAAAGAATTTGAGGGTTGACTATACAAAACCCAACGTGGCATACTATAGACGTAAAGCCAGTTTTCGATATTTCTGGGTAATAATAATATAATAATAATTAATAATGAATAATGATCATTTCAAAGGAGGTCCTAGACATATGGAATTACGTAAAGATTTTACTTATGCATTGCTTGTTCCCACAAGCATGGGAGTTCGTATTACTCCGGTGAACGGACAACCTGTACATTGCAGTGATACTTATATAATGCAGGCTACAAGCGCCGAAACCAACGTGGCAAGCATTGCTTCATACCTCGGACTGCCTGTTAAAGTGCTTACGGCATTCGTTAAGGGAAGTCCCATAGCCCAGTTTATCAAGAACAACCTTTTAAGCCGTCACATGACTTATGAAGCCAAGGAAGTTCCTCAGGGAGGTCCATGGGGATACCGCCATCAGTTCAATATTGCAGACAGCGGCTTCGGTTTAAGGGGACCAAGGGTTTACAACGACCGCGCAGGTGAAGTAGGCAGAACACTGAGTGCAAAAGACTTCGATCTGGAAAGAATATTCGGCAAAGAAGGCGTGCAAATTTTACACCTTTCAGGTCTGATTGGTGCTTTATCACCTGAAACAGGAAATTTCTGTGTTGAGCTGGCCAGAACAGCGAAAAAGTATGGAACAAGGATTTCTTTTGACCTGAATTACAGGGCTTCCTTCTGGGAAAACCGTGAAAAAGAGCTCAGAGAAATCTTTACTGAAATCGCCAGCCTGTCAGACATACTCGTAGGAAACGAAGAAGATTTCCAGCTTTGCTTAGGTATTGAAGGTCCTGAAGCAGGAGGAAAAGACCTCGTTTCAAAAATTGACAGCTTCAAGGAAATGATCCAAAGGGTTAAGAAAACATTCCCCAATGCATCCGTTTTCGCAACAACCCTTCGCCAGGTTATTAGCTCCAACAAGCACTTATGGGGTGCTATTATGTTAGAAGGCGATACATGGCATGTAGTAGAACCCCGTGAAATTACCGTTCTCGACCGTATCGGAGGAGGCGACGGTTTCGTTGGCGGTATGCTGTATGCTATCCTGAAAGGCTGGGAGCCTGAGAAATGGATCCAGTTCGGCTGGGCAAGCGGAGCTCTGGCAACAACCTTCTTAACCGACTATGCTCAACCTGCCGATGAGGAACAGATCTGGAGCATCTGGCAAGGTAATGCCCGCGTAAAACGTTAAACACAGCTGTTTCTTATTAACTAACCGAATGAAAAGGCTTCATTCGGTTAGTTGTTTTTAATTCTTTTTATTTTCTTTTTAATTCTTTTAATTTTCTTTTCTTTACTTTTTTCTTTACTTTTCTTTACTTTTTTTCTTTATTATTAAGCTTCTTACTCTTTCTTCTTCAAAAGCTCTTTCCAAAAACCATTTGCGTCCAGCATCCGGGAAAAGCCTTTTCGTATTCCCTCTGAAATTCCCGGTCAGCACATGGTAAACGTAAACAAACCTGATTTATCTTTCCGTCATAAACACTTGTGTATATTACCTCATATTTCTTGTTAAAGGCTTTTAGCTCTTCTATGCTGTGTTTGTCAGATTGAATAAGCAGGGAACCTTTATAGCCCAGCTTCTCATAAAACCCCTCTGCGTTTTCCACCGACCCTAATGCGATGCCACAATATTTTAGCTCTTTCACACGTTTTTCCAACTCAAGCATAAGAGCTCTCCCAATACCCTTGCCCCTATAATTAGCATGTACACAACAATGGGCAACGGTTACGTTATTATTTTCAACCCATCCAAATACGGAACCGCATATGGTATTACCATCTTTGGCATATAAGAGCAATTGGGGCAGTTCATTCATCCTTTCGACCCAGAAATCTCTGCTATACTTGTGCTCCCCATTCTCAAGCTGGGGAAAAACGGCAAATACAAACTGCAAAACAGCATCCAGTTCATCGATATTTTTCACATTGTCAATAATCATAATATAATCCCTCCTATTGGATTTCATTGCTGGATCCCTTAAAAACACTATTTTAAGCTGACTTCTTTAAACCGGAATATTTATCATGATTGAAGTTCTAAACAATCAGATGGTGAAAAAACTGGTATATCCTTTGTATTTATCTTTAGAAAATCACAATCCCTGGTTAATATTAAATCTATTCCGGCCTTAATGGCTCCCTGCATTTTTTGTATAGCATCTTCCGTATCGCAGCAGGATTAAGTTTTTCTCTAATCCTTTCATAGATAATCTCTTCAGGATTAACTTTTTCCAGCCCGGTTTCTTTAAGGCATCCATATAACAATATATATGCTCTGAGTTTCAGCCAGTTGCAGATACTTCCCGAAATTGTTCTGAAGTTCGGTAGAATTTATCTTCATTTACTTCACCACTTTTTCAGATTGCGCATGTTCAATAAATATTATAAATAGCTATAATATTCATATATTTTGTAGCTAATTACTTTCTTATTATCATATCCATGTAATATAATGGGCAATATGGGTATGCTTTTGGAATCATTGTATTATACCCTTAAGCATAAGTTCAAGATAATAAATAGCTATACTAATTAATTCCCTATTAATTTCTATTTCTGATTTATTCCTTTTATTAATTTACTTCTTTGTTAATAAACGGTTCTCCTCCTCTATTACCTTTTTGTCAATGCGTTCAAATAAAGTCTTTACCTCACCTATTCTCGATCCTGCGGCAATTTCGGTATATTCCCATCCTACTATCATGTCATCTATCCGAAGCATATTCCGGATTTTATCAGATGAAAAGGGCAGGAACGGGTTCAGGAGTATTGAGAGATTTACTATAATTTGAACACAAGTATGGACTATAATTTGAACACAAGTATGGAGTGTTTCCCTGCATTTATTTATGTCATTTTTTACGGTAATCCAGGGCTGTTGGTCGTCAAAATACTTATTGGCCGAACAAATAAATGAAAATACGGCATCAAGCGCATCCTTAAAATCGCCCTGTTCAATTAGGCCTCCAACTTTATCATAGAGTTCAACTAATGTTTTATGGATATCGGGATTACACTGCCCTTCAGGTACTTGACCGCCAAAAAATTTTTGTATGAACACAAGGCTCCTGTTGACAAAATTTCCATAGGCGCCAAGAATCTCTCCGTTATGCTTATTAACAAATTCCCTCCAGGAAAAGACCGTATCCCGTTTTTCAGGACCATTCGCTATAAAGAAATAACGGATGGTATCCGGGTTATACCGTTCAATTAAATATGGCATCCAAACCGCCCAGTCCTTACTCGTGGATATTTTCCTGCCTTCCAGTGTTACATACTCGCTTGATATTATCCTGTCAGGCAAATGCAGGTTTCCATGGCCCTTAAGCAGGGCCGGCAGAATAATGGTGTGAAAAGGTATATTATCTTTACCGTGTACATAGTAATGGATAGCATCTTCCGATGACCATATTGTTTCCCAGCTAATTCCGCGGCTCTCCGCCCATTTCTTGCTTGCGGATAAGTATCCCAGTACCGCTTCAACCCAAACATATATCTTTTTATCTTCAAATCCCTCCACCGGCACGGGAATGCCCCAGTCTAAGTCTCTCGTCACCGCCCTGTCCTTAAGTCCTTCGTCAATATATTTTGGGACATTCCAATTGCATTTGGTCTCCAGCCACGTGAATTATGCACATATTCCCTTATGAACTCCTCCATTTTTGACAGGGCGAGAAAAAAATGCTCGGAGGGTTTGAAAACAGGAGTTGCTCCGCATATACCACACCTTTTGTCCAATAAAGCAGCAGGTTCCAAAAGTGTCCCGCAGGAATCGCACTGATCGCCCTTTGCGTCACTTCCGCAAGCGGGACATTTGCCTACAATGAACCTGTCAGGAAGAAATTGATTGCATCTTTCACAAAATAACTGCTCCACGGCCTTTTTATATATATACCCGCTATCAAGAAGTTTCAGGAAGAATTTCTGAACAAAGTCCACATGATAAGGGTCACTTGTTTTGTTGTACAGGTCGTAAGAAAATCCCAGTTTTTCAAAGCAGTCCTTAAATTCATTATGATACCGTTCTGAAATCTCCTGAGGGGTAATTCCCTCCTTGTATGCCCGTACCCGTATTGTGGTTCCGTGGCAGTCACTGCCTGATACATAGCATACGTCAAAACCTTTCAGCCTGAAATACCTGGCCAAAACATCGCCCGGCAGCAAAGCCGCAATGTGGCCGATATGAAGGGACCCGTTTGCGTATGGCCAGGCTCCGCCTATAAATACTTTCATTACTACCAACCTCCGTAACTTTATATAATAATAAAAAAGCTCCCGCCCCAGGCATTATCCTGGGGACGAGAGCATTACATCCGCTTCGTGGTACCACCCCGGTTCGCCGACAATTTACATTGCCGGCCTCTGCAGGTACGTCAGGATTTACGACGATTATCTGCTAAATCCTGATTATACCCAGGCACTGTAACGGGCGCACCCGTCGCAGCCTAAACCCCCGGAAGGTTTCGGTGCGAAAGCTCCAAGACCATCTTCAGCTGCCTATTCTTTGCTCCTTCTCAGCTTACCGGAGTTCTCTGTAAAAGAAATCAACAGCCTACTCTTCTCTTCATCGCGTATTCTGTATATTCATCTTTATCCGAAATACGGATTAATTTATATGATTGAATATATTTTATTATGGATAATTTTAGTCGTCAATATACAGTTTAATTTTGTATTTATTAATTTTATATTATTTATTAATTTTATATTACATCTTACCGTGCATACCACTGGGACTGCTCATTATACAGGCGCGCATATTCACCGTTCAAGGACATCAGTTCATCGTGACTTCCGTCTTCAACAATCTTTCCGTCCTAAAACACCACAATCCGGTCACAGAGAGAAGCGATGCTGATTCGATGGGTAACCATGATAACAGTCCTATCCCTGGACATCTCGATGTATCGCCGGAAAACGTCCGCTTCAGCCAGCGGGTCCAGGTTTGACGTAGGTTCATCCAGTATGATGAATCCCCGGTTCCTGTACCAACCACGAGCTATGGCTATTTTCTGCCATTGCCCGCCTGATAGATCCGTACCGCCGATATCTTTGCCAAGAAGGGTGTCGCTGCTTATTCCTTCAAAACCTGCAGAAGCCAGCGCTGCTTCTATTTCTTCTCCCTTTCTCTCGCGGCCCGTATCACCCAGGTATACATTATCCCCTACAGTGAATGTATTATACCGCGCAGGATCCTGGAATACTGCCGACATAACGGCATACCGTGACTGAGGGTTAAGTTTCTCAACAGGCACGCCATTGACCAGAAGCTCACCGTCCGAAGGCTCGAGCATGCCGCTTAAAAGTTTAACGAATGTAGTCTTTCCTGCTCCGTTTTCACCTACCAGGGCCACTTTCTCACCCTTCCCTATTGTAATGTTGATGCCGTCCAGAACATACTTGTCAGTAAGCGGATAACGGTAGCGCAGGTTCCTGGCTTCAACGGTATCGATACTGGGTACTGCCGACCCGTCCGTGCGCTGTGCCTGTAAATCCATCAAATCAAAGAATGCGGCAGCTTCATTTTTCTTTGAAACAAATGTAGCCAGCGAAGAAAACAGGGTGGATGTATCACCGATAAGTATACTTACAATACTCATTACAGTTCCCAGCTCACCAATTGTAATTAGCCCTCTTGACATAAGTATAATGGCAAAAATATTTGCACCGACAGAGGCCAGTGATGATATGGTATTCGATATTATTCCAAGCGTTGCCCTGCGGACCTGTGTTTCTTTTTCCTTCCTTGTGTATTCGTCGACTAAGTGTTTCCACTTTAAGAAAAAGAAGTCATGAAGCCCCAGAGCCTTTATTTCCTTTGCAGCCGCCCCAAGCATAAGATTCTGATAGTAGTTTGATTCCCTTATCAGCTGGGAATTGTCCTTGATCAATTTGAATCTCAGCTTATTGCCGACATAAGTTGTATACAGGGTGGGAATGGGTGCTATAAGCACAATCAATGTCAGCCATGGATTGAATATCCACAAAGTACATGCTATGCTTACAACACTGACTATTTTAGCTATAATCATGTATCCGCTTAACATTACCTGACGGTTCATGCCGTCCCAGCCATTCTGGGTATAGTCAAATACACGTTTAATGTTGTCGTTGATTTTCGGAACCTCCATGTAATCAGGAGGTAAGGAAGCGATTTTTTTATACACCCTTGAGTGGAACTGTTCCTGCAACCGGTTCAACTGAACCCTGTCCAGTCGTTCAATGTCTTCCCAGGCATTGACGTACCGGTTGATAAGAGTGCATAATGAATAAATGAGGTAGTAAGCGAAAATAAGTCCTATCATGGGCAGTATGTTACCACCCGGTAAATAAAACTTGCCAGATCAATATACTTACCCCAGAGATAGGCGAAAACCGGCCGCAGCAAACTTAGCAATATTGAAAGGGATATGTAAATAAAGCAGATTACTTTTGCAGAACTCAATACATACTTGAAAAGCTTCCATAGATGCTTTAGGCTTCCTTTATTCTCTTTAAGAATCTCGGCTTCGATACGGGTTGTTCTATCCAACGAGCTCACTCCCTTTCTCAGAGTTTTGTCCGTGTATGTACCACTGTTTTTGTGCATTAAACATATCAGCATAAAGGCCTCCTTCAGCCATTAGCTGTTCATGCGTTCCCTCCTGGGTGACAACACCGTCCTGTATTACCAGGATTCGGTCGGTGATCATGGTGGATGCAAGCCTATGGGTAATAAATATAGCTGTCTTCCCTTCGGCCATTTCCGCGAATTCACGGTACAATTCGCTTTCCGCTATCGGATCAAGCTGGCTGGTTGGTTCGTCCAGGAGCAAAATAGGCTTATCTCCCATAAATGCCCTGGCAATTGCAATTCGTTGCCACTGACCACCCGACACGTCCACACCGTCTTTAAAGTCGCGGCCAAGTCGTGTATCATAGCCATTTGGAAGTCCGTCTGCGAACTCATCAACTTTTGCCTTTTGGGCAGCAGCTTTCAATATATTCTTGTCATCCATTCGCTCAAGGTATCCAATACCTATATTCTCCCTAAGAGATATTGAATACCTGGCAAAATCCTGGAATACGGGGCCAAATACTCGTGTACGAACTTTTCGCGAATATGAGGACAAAGGACGTCCGCCAAGCAGTATTTCACCCCTGTCAGGCTCAAAAAGCCCAAGCAACAGCTTAACTATGGTTGATTTTCCCTCGCCGTTTTCCCCCACAAGTGAAAGTTTTTCACCTTCCCTGACATGAAAAGAAATTCCTTTCAGTATGTCACGGTTGGTACCGGGATACCTGAACCAAACGTTTCGAAATTCGATATCATAACTCTCAGGCTCTTCATCCGAACCTGTATCAGGCTCTTCGGACAACCCAAGGTACTTGTTATAATAATCAAAGAAGTTAATATGCCAGTGGCACCATCTGATTATACCCGTACCCGACAAAAATATTTCGAAAAGACTTGAAAGGATCTTTGACGATAACGAAATAAACACACCAATAGTTATCTCACCGGACAGGTAGAGATACAGTATAAGCAGTACATTTGCAAACTTTGCGACTTTTGTGATATAGAAACTGGTTAATTTTCTTTTCAAATGCTTAAAATAATACTTTTCATATTCACGATTTCGTTCATTCATACGATTACAATATATATTAATTAAATAATCCGAAGCTCCAAAAAGTTTTAATTCCTTAAAATAATCACGGGAACGTAAGTAATTGCCAAGGATACCGTAACTCCGTTCTTTTTTTCAGTATTTTTCCATTTCCGCGTATATGTTGTAATTTTGTCTGCTGGAATACAATAATTCCGCCACGGCCGGTATAAGGAAAGTAAACACAAGCCACCATTTAATGGATCCCATATATATAAGATTTCCTGTTACAGCAGTCAGGTATGTAATGAAATTGACCACATACATCGGGAATAAATGCCGTGCCGAATTCTCCGCCCGATTGTATGCCTTGTCGATAATCTCCAGAGATGCTTCGCTTTCAAGATGTTCATATTTCATTTGTTTTAATTTCTGCAGCATGCGGCTTTTGAATGCGGTACGCAGGATTAATAATGAGCGGGACTCAACAAATCCATAAATATAAACATGATACAACAGCCCGGGAATTATTGCCAATAGTATGTACATAATGACATAAGGTAAATACATTTCAAATGTAATTTTCCCCTGAGCAAGGGCAATACCGTCATCAAAAATATGCCTGTTTACTACAACACTGAGGAAATCCATAAGCCCGAGCGCAAACGCAACGATAAATACTGAAACGACCATTACGGGGGCCTCAGATGCCAGGATACCAAGCAAGTCGCGATATGCGCGTATAATCCTCTTAAAATTGTTCTTCTCTTGCTTATTCTCCATTCACTATCACCTCTAAAATCATTTATAATTTCATATTTTGTAATGGCAGGATGATGCATGGTTATTTTAATAAAGCAGGCATGAACATGATGCAGCTTAATATTAGCCATGATATCGGTAATTATTAAATAATGAAATTAATATTGTAATTAAATCTTGTATATAATGTAAATTTATATAATACTTATTATAATATTAAATATTAAAATGAGCAAAACTTAAAATGAGCAAGAAGAAAACTCTAAATATTATATAAAATATAACAAAATAAACAGTATAAAATATAAAAAAAGGATACTTGCCTTAAAGCTAAGTATCCTTTTGTGGTTTATACGGTGTGTTTATTCATTTAAAACCAGTTTAAAACTATTTAAAATAAGACTATTTAAAATTATAAAATATAGGCATCCATATGCGCATTTCTCCGAATCCCCGGTTGTCCCACGCAAAATACGGTATTAGCCTTATAGGAACCTTCCGGAAACCTGTTACCTTTAGTGTCTGGTAAAGTGCGTTCCTGTCGTTCCTCTCCTTCTCCAGGACAACAGCTTCCGATTCAAGAGCGATTACCTGGGTTCCTTTTATGGAATAGGGCACTGTCCTATATCCTACATCAGACAATAATAATATATCATCCAACGTTTCAACATCAGCATCTCCTGTTTCCATGCAATATACCAGCGGTCCCCTTTCTACCGCCACCTGGTTGTTGTTTTCCTCCACAAGGGGATGGGCTACAGTATAGCGGACAGGCATTTCAAAGTAAACCTTTACAACATCTGATACATTCCTTATTTCACAGTCAACATAAGTATTTGCATCATCTACCGTCAGCTCCCTGCGCTTACCGCCTGCTTCAATATAGCCTCCTTCAACCCATCCGGGCACTCTTATCTTCAATGTGAATCCATTTCCTGTCATTCTCTCGGGTGTAAATATTATTGTTCCGTCCCACGGATAATCGGTCTGTTGTACCAAGGTAGCGGAAGTCCCGTCCGCGAAATTGAAATTTGCCCTGGATGCGCCATAAATACCTACATATACTGCCGAATCCGATACCATATATGAATACCCTGCTGATTCCATAATACACCTGGACAAATTTGTCGGGCAGCAGAAGCAGGAAATATACTGGGAACGGGTCAGCGGCCACATCAACGGATAATCCAGCTTTTTGGCCCGTCTCAGCATGTTTTCATAGAAGAACTTATCCCCGTCAAGACTTACAGCTGCCAGTGCAAGATTTAGCATAGAACGTTCTATGATGTCAAAATATATAGCCTGGGGGTCAGCCGCAAACAGCCGGTGGTTCCAGAATATATTCCCCAATGTGGCACAGGTCTCATTATATGCGGTGACATTGGGAAGCTGGTATTCGTATCCGAAAGCCTGGTGAACCTTCTGGTCATGGGGGAATAAACCGTATGGGGATACTCCGTTATACAGTGCCCCACATCCTCCGGTAATATATATCTTCTTCTCGGTCAGATTTTTCCATACCTTTTCAAGAACATTCCTGTACATTTCATTGCCGTTTTCGAGGTAAAGGTCTGTTACTCCTGCATATAAATAAGTTGACCTTACGGCATGTCCCACAATTTTTTCGTGCTGCTCCAGAGGAATCCTGTCCTGGTTGTCATCTGTGCCGTTCTTTACATGATCACGCAGTTTCATGGCCAATTCAGCCACTTTTAAGTACCTCTCATCCCCTGTTGTTCTATATAATTCTACAAGCCCCATGTAGTGCGACGGGCATACCGCTGTCTGGACAGAGCCTGTCCGGGCTGCTTCCGTATACATCTTCTCAAGATATCCGGCCGCTTTTATGGCAATCTGCAGGAAATTATCCTTGCCTGACAGCCGTTTGTGCTGGCATGCGGATGTCAGCAAATGACCTATATTGTATACTTCAAAGTCTTCTATATTGCTGTGCCTTGTGACTCCTGTATTGTACTTTTCCCCGATAATCTGCTTTGTGGAAATGTAGCCGTCTTCCTGCTGGGCACGGCCAATCAGAGCAATATAGTCATCCAATTGCTGCTGCAGCTTTTCATTGTTCATCTTGTATGCTATATAGGAGATCCCTTCCAGCAATTTGTAAAAATCGCCGTCCCCGTAAGGAGTTCCTTTAAACTCCCCTTCTGACTCCCCTGCAGCTATTCTGTAGTTTTCAAGAACATGAAAAACATTGTTGTCTTCAAACAATGACAGAATATGGGGTATTGTTACATTTGCACAAAGCTCGACACGATCTTTCCAGAATCCGTCAATCCACTCAATGTCTTGCCAGGGAATTGAATATGCTTTTGCATATGGGCTTTTTTTAGTGTTGATGAGCATTTACCACAATCTCCTTTCTTATTTTTAATATAGTTCATAGTTCATACATTGATATAAATCCAGGAATCTCAGTAAACCCGAATTAAGCAACGATTTTATCAAAAAAACGGCACGTCATTCTTTAAATAAACCGGGTGATTATAATACCGATTATATACCGACTATAATTCCGCCAAATAACATTATAACACAAATTTTTATATATAATAATAATTAGTACCTTATAAAATATATTTGTCCTTTGCTGTCCGGAATAATTCAAATTATTTATAAACTAATATCCGGCTAAATATTGATAGCACAAGGGCAGGCCCTTGTGCTATCAATTGATTATTTATTCATTTATTTGCCCCGCTGTCTTGCACAATATGCCGGTTTTTAATTCACTATATTACCCTGGGCAATAGTGCCAGGTCCTTCATAATACAAGTTTGCAACTGTTCCGCCGTTTCTAAGGTCATTGTTAAGAATCCTGTTGTTATTGGTTCTCGGCAGTGTTTCCCTGATTCCGTAAGTCTGTCTGCGAGGTGAGCGGTCGTCATATACCCTCAGGTTCCGTACGGTATTATATTGGGACGGAGGGAATTCTGTTGAAGAACGGGAGGTAATCCTCACACCTTCTGCATTGTTATTCTTAACAACACCGCCGTTGACAACAATATTTTGGCTGTCTTCTATTAAGATTCCCTGGGAAGTGCATCCTGAAATGTCAACATAATTCACTGTGCAACCATTGCTTCCTGTAAGGCTGAAAAATCCCCTGCCACACTCGCGGGCTATAACTGTACCGACTGTGATATTAGGTCCGGCGCTATTTGCTATGCGGAATGCTGCATAGCCACCGCCATAGTTCGCTCTTGTGGCATTTACTGTTCCGATGTTTGCGTTTTTGGTCAAGTTGAGTAATAAACCGCATCCTCCTGTATTGCTTGATACAACTGTACCCACCGTAAGCCCGTCTACACCGTAAGTTTCTATAGCATGGGACCCTGCCCCGGAAATATTCGTATTGTCAATATAAACATTTGTGGACCAGCTTCCCTTGCTATGATCAATACGAATACCAAGCCCGTCCGTTAACTGCATGGTAACGTTTGTAATGCTTATATTCGAACAGCTCTTAAGCCAGATACCGTAACGCGGGTTTCCGATTATCCTTAAGTTTTTAATCTCAATATTTGTCTTTCTTTCTCCTTGGATGGGCACAATTAGCAGGTCATTGCTATTACACTCTATCTGACACCCACCGAAATCCAGAATGGTATAGCTGTCAATATTAATAGCCTTGATTGAGCCTCCTGACTGGCCGGATGAGCCGGAGTTCTTGATTCTTACGGTCTCTTTCCATGTCCGTCCCGGAGTAAGATTATTAATGGCAGCCTGTACAGCCGCAAACATATCGGGTCCCGAATACACTGTGACTCCGTTTACCTTGGCTGTAAAAGTGCTTCCCGATCTTGTTACTTCACCGTAGCTCTCGGCGCGGGCATTGATAGGCGGGAATACCAGGCAGGTAAATAGAAATATTACAACAAGAGTCCTTGCTAAATACTTTTTGAATATTTTCATTTTTCAACCTCCTAATTTTATTCATTTTCTAACATATTGTGCAAGCAGCAGAGGCAAATTTTGAACTGTATTTGATATTGGTATGTTTTCAATACATATTATTCGAATGTATATACTTTAATACATACTATTCAATTTGTTTTATTTTTGACATCATTTTAACTTTAAATCTTTCTATAAATTTTTATGTTGTGGTAAATATATTGAATCCAGTCCAATATATGCTAATTGCATAAAAACCGGGACAGTCTCCTGTGCTTTACTACAGTTGCACAAGGTACTGTCCCGGTATTATAATATTACTATGGTATTATAATATTACTATATTGATTAATTCACATGATTCGCATATCTCTCTTACTTAATGTCTCATATATTCTTTATTTCACGTTATTTTATTTTTTATATATTCTTCTTTTTCATTTTATATTTTTTATACTTATTTTTTTGCTAATCAATGGCATTTTCGTCCGTTTCGCCGGTTCTTATTCTTATAATCTCTTCCACATTGTAAACAAAAATCTTTCCGTCCCCTACTTCCCCGGTTCTTGCAGTTACTATAATAGCCTTTTTGATTTTTTCAACATCCGAATCCTTTACAACAATGTCCAGCATGATTTTGGGAACTAATTCAAGCTTATACTTTTCCCCCCTCCATTGATGGACTATTCCTTTTTGGGTTCCGTGCCCCTCAATTTCAGTAACCGTTACTCCCTTACATCCGATCTTTTCAAGAGCTGCCAATACATCCTGAAGTTTTTCCGGGCGTATAACTGCCTTGATCTGTTTCATACATATTCCTCCTCCCTGTCGCTAAATTCTCTTACAGAGTTAATGGAATACACCGGTTTACGAATAACATATTCCGGATAAGCGGAATGGCCATGTTCGAATACATCCAGTCCTTGAATCTCTTCGTAGAGCTGTACTCTTAATCCGATTGTCTTTTTTATCGCATACCATATCAGCAATGATACGGGGAATACAAATACAGCAGTACAGAGAATTCCTATCAGCTGGCTGCCCAAAAGGGTAAACCCGCCGCCATAGAACAGGCCGTTACCGGTTGATACTCCTGTAATTCCATCCTGGGCAAACAATCCTACACATATAGTTCCAAGCACACCGTTTACAAGGTGGACTGACAGGGCTCCGACAGGATCGTCAATTTTCGCCTTGTCGAATAATATTACGGAAATAACCACCACAACTCCTGCAAGAGCACCGATAATAATGGAACTTCCAACACTTACGAAGGCACAGCCTGCGGTAATGGCCACCAAACCTGCAAGGCACCCGTTGATTGTCATTCCAAGGTCAGGTTTACCTATAACAATCCATGATGTAATAGTTGCTGTCAATGTAGCTACAATAGCTGCTGTGTTGGTTGTTACAAGTATATGGGCTATTGCATTCGGATCCGCTGCCATAGTTGAACCCGGGTTAAACCCAAACCAGCCAAGCCACAGGACGAAAGCACCTATTGTTGCTATTGCCATGTTATGGCCGGGTATCGGTCTAATCTTGCCGTCCTTTGTATACTTTCCATACCTTGGTCCAAGAACCAGGACTCCCGCCAGCGCAGCCCAGCCGCCAACAGAGTGTACTACGGTTGAACCTGCGAAATCATACATACCCAAAGATGACAGGAATCCTCCTCCCCATATCCAGTGGCCAACTATCGGATAAACAAACAATGTCAGTAAAAATGAGAATACAATGAAGGATATATACTTTATTCTTTCTGCTACAGCACCCGAAACAATCGTAGCAGCAGTTCCACAGAATACCAGCTGGAAGAAAAACTTTGCCCAGAGTGGTACACCGGCCCAGCTTATTGCGCTATACACGCCCTGATATGCATCGCCAACGGCAGGTGAATTATCCGCTCCACTTACAAAGAACAAGCCCTGTGTACCTACTAAGAGGTTACCGTCTCCAAACATCAGGCCCCATCCCAATATGAAATAGCCTAATGACGAAACAGCGAAAACAATAAAGTTTTTGGATAAGATGTTTACTGTATTTTTTGCTCTCGCGAAGCCGCTTTCAACCATGGCAAAGCCAAGGTTCATGAAGAACACGAGAACGGCTGCAAAAACAACCCATAAAGTATCAAGTATTATTCTGACTTCCAAATCCATACATCTTCCCCCTTATAAATATAATTTTTAATGTAAAGTTTTTGTATAATAAAAAAGGCGCTGATTCTATCATAATGACACCATTGTGATAGAACAGCACCATTGCCGGCAAAATATTATTTAATTCAGAATATGTAATTAAAAAGAAAGGTGTTACGCAAGGCTTCATTACCTTTCGTAACACCATTGTCACTTCGACTCATTTTATTATGCATTATATTATCATCAATAAAACTTAAAATCAAGTACCTTATAAATTAAATTTACGGGATTTTTTATTGTTTTTGTTTCCATAGCTGTTATACGCGCGTTATATATCCATTTTTTATAAATTTTTCCTTTGGCTTGAGTTGCATTTTTACATGTACTATAATAATCATATGATGGTATTAGCTAAATAATGCCAAAAATTTTCGGTAGTAAAATAAACGGAAAGGAAGTTATGTTTATGCAAGTTCTAAAATGTTTTCCCGGTGGAAAATTCAAGGTATTAACCATGAGTTATGATGACGGAAGAACTGCTGACAGAAAACTTGTGGAAATCTTTAATAAGTATGGCATTAAGGGAACTTTCCATCTCAACTCCGGCCTGCTCGACCAGCCCGGACGGATTGGCCCGGACGAAATAAAGGATTTATATCAAGGACATGAGGTGTCTTGTCATACATCCACCCATCCTACCATAGCAAGATGCCCCAAGGAACAAATTGCCCAGGAGCTGTTGCTTGACAGGATTAAGCTGGAGGAAATTGTGGGTTATCCCGTCAGAGGTCTTTCCTACCCGAACGGGTCTCACAACAAGCAAATCAGAGAACTTCTTCCTCACTTGGGTTTCGAGTATGCCCGGGTTGTTGAAACCACGAAAGGATTTGGATTCCCGGAAGATTGGTTCCAATGGAAGGCTACATGCCATCATAACCACAACTTAATGGAACTGGGGCAGCAGTTTATTAATTTACATAAAAAGCAGTACCTTTACATGATGTATGTCTGGGGCCACAGCTACGAGTTTGATAACGACAATAACTGGGATCTGATGGAAAACTTCTGCAGCCTTGTGGGCAACAGGGAAGACATATGGTATGCAACCAACATTCAAATCGTAGATTACTTTAATGCCTTAGATCAATTGAAATTTGCAGCAAATATGAAATTCGTGTATAATCCGTCCGCAAGTTCGGTATGGCTCAGTGTAGGCGGTGAAATTGTGGAGGTTAAAGGCGGTCAGCAGGTAGAGCTGATGTAATAAGAACTGATGTAATAAAATGCCATCAGGAATATATGAGCAAAAGGATTGGGGAGATAGGATATGGGACAGGACACAAGGCATGTGCCCATGTCCCAATATCTTTCCTTGTAATATTTTAACTAACAATCTTGTAATAAGTTGTTGCCGTTAATTCGTATACGATGGTGTAAAATATTGCAAAAACCAAGACGGTTACAGCCATACATGCAGCAAACAGCGGAATATTTGTGAGGTTGAACAATGAGAGCAATTTGGTTATAACCTTAAAGGCAAAAGCCAAATGGATAACTGCTACAACAAGGGGGAGAAAAAATACGGTTAATACTTGGCCATGGACAAATTTTTTAATCTCGGTCCGGTTCAATCCCACCTTTTGCATAATTTCAAAACGTTCCCTGTCATCATAACCTTCGGTAATCTGTTTATAATAGATAATAAGCACCGTAGCCATAATAAACAGCAGTCCCAGGAATAAGCCAAGGAAAAACAAGCCGCCGTAAAGGGAATAGAAACTGTCCCTTGCAATTTCAGACCCTTCCACATAACCGTTGATACCAATATCTTTTATAGCTTTACTCAAGGACCTTGTCAGGTCAATCTGGGTATTCTTGTCTCCGTTCACATCAAAGCCGTAATAATATGAAAGCTCTTCCATATCTCCATTATCTCCGGTGAGTGAAGCATAAACCTGTTTTATGGTTTCCGGACCATTCACAATTACATAGTAGCAATTAATCAGTTTGGCGCCGGTGTCACCGTCTTTTATTTTGATAGAGGCAAGTCGCTCTTTGATTGAAAGTTTATAGCCGTTAAAGTCCAAAATATCACCCTTGATATTTCCTTTTACAACATATAAAAGGGCTTCATTATTTGCCAGAGATACAGACCTGCCTTCCATCCTGTTGTACTCGTCATGGGGGAGGAAATATACCCAGGCTGTATTAAGTTGATAGGAAAAAGTATCACTACCCGTAAAGCTTTCCCCGTTTTGGTTCGTAGAAAAGCTTATGGCCCGGTAGCGGATAACATTCTTTTGTTCAATATTGGCCTTTGCGGTCTGTTCTGCAATAACCGCATCCAGCTTGCCGGCCTGCTCATCCGAAATATTTGAAGCTTGAACTATAATGTTTCTCGGGTACCTGGCGCGCAAAACATTCTCCAGCCCAACGTACATGGAAACTGTAGTGGAAAGCATGATAATAACTGCCGTTGACAAAATACAAATACTTGCAAGGCCTGCCGCATTTTGCTTCATACGGTATATCATGCTTGAAACCGATATAAAGTGTTTTGCCTTATAATAAAACCTCTTATTCTTGCGAAGAATCTTTAAAATTGCTATACTTCCCGCTATAAACAGGCAATATGTTCCGATTATAACCAGTATGACCGCAATAAAAAAGGTGCCCATCGCCATCAGCGGAGATTCCTCGGTTAAGGCAATATAATACCCGGTACCAAGGCATATTGCGCCAATACACGCTAAAAGCCATTTTGTCCTTGGTTCCTTTTCCCCCACGTTACCTCCCTTTAATAATTCAACAGGCTTTGCCAGATGTACCTGACATATGTTATAAATGAGATTTAAGGCAAATATTCCGCTAAACAGGACAATTGTAAATAAAACTGCAGAAAGCGGTATTTCAAAGCCGAAGGTAACTTCAAAGGATACAATCTTAAACAGCAGCAAAATTATTAGCTTGCTTAAAAGAATACCCAATAAAACGCCTGCTACTATGCTTATAAGCGCAATAAACACTGTTTCAAAAAACATAATCCTTGCAATGTGCTTTTTCTCCATTCCGAGAATATTGAAAAGGCCGAATTCCTTTTTACGTCTTTTTATTAGAAAGCTGTTGGTGTAAAATAAAAATATAACCGAAAAGAAGCCGATTACTCCTGCACCGAAGGACAAGATAGTTCTTAAGGTTGGGCTGTCGCTAATGTAACCTATATCCTTTACTACAGCTAAAAAGCACATATTGTAAAACATCATGATTGTGCCTATGCAAGCCATCGCATAAGGCATGTACGTCTGCCAGTTCTTCTTTATATTATTTATTGCAAGCTTGGGATATAACATTTTATTCATTTCTTGCACCACCTGTCGTAATCATTGTAAGAGTGTCAGCGATTTTCTGGTACATTTCCTCAGTTGACGCAGAAGCTCTGTAAAGCTGATGAAACACCTCTCCGTCCTTTATAAACAGGACCCTTTTAGCGTGGCTTGCAGCTTTTATGCTGTGTGTAACCATAAGAATCGTCTGTCCCTCTTGATTTAATTCGGAAAAAAGTTTTAATATTCCGTCAGCGTTTCGGGAGTCAAGGGCTCCTGTGGGTTCATCGGCAAGTATTATCTGCGGATTCGTGATGAGCGCGCGGGCAATGGCGGTCCTCTGCTTCTCGCCGCCTGACACCTCATATGGGTATTTCGAAAGAATGCCCATGATTCCAAGCCTTTGGGCAATAGGCTTCAGGCTGGTTTCCATTTCCTTGTATGATTTCCCTGCCAAAACAAGGGGTAAAAATATGTTGTCCCGTATTGAAAAGGTATCAAGCAAGTTATAATCCTGGAATACAAAACCCAGGTTATTTCGCCTGAAGGCCGATATTTCCCTTTCACTGATTGATGTAATTTTTTTCCCGTTTAGCAGCACTTCCCCGCTTGTAGGCCTGTCAAAGGCCGCAATTATGTTAAGCAACGTGGTTTTGCCAGCTCCAGACTCACCCATGATGGCTGTAAACTCTCCCTTTTCTATTGAAAAGGTCACGTTTGACAGGGCCTGAACAGGGCTTCCTCCAAATCTTGTGGTATAAATTTTCTTCAAATTGTTTACTTCCAAAAGGGGCATGTTTGTTCCCTCCTATATTTCCTATATTTTCTTCATTTCTGTGCCTTTCTGTCTTTCCGCTCACTATAATAACAAAAAGAGAAAATGCTTTGCCTTGTTTTTGGCTTACATTTTCTCTTCCAATCTTACATTTTTGTAAGGTGGCCACTTTCAGTCCCCCATTATATCTTCCATGCCAAGCCCTATTTTAACTTTTGTCCCTTTGCCCACTTCTGACTCGATTTCAATAGTATGGGACAGCCTGTTTAAAATCCGCTTGCAGAGATAGAGCCCGATTCCCGTAGATTTCTTATCATACCGGCCATTATAACCTGTATAGCCTTTTTCGAATACCCGGGGCAAATCTTCCTTTTCAATCCCTATCCCGGTATCTTCGATAACCAATGTACAGGGCAAATCCGGGTCCATATATATGGAAATTTCGCCGGAATTTGTGTATTTAAGCGCATTTGACAGTATCTGTTCTATAACAAACACCAGCCATTTTTCGTCAGTCAGCACATTGCAGTTTAATTCCCGGTAGTTGAGCTTTATCTTTTTGCGGATAAAAAGCTTTGCGTATTTTCGTACAGCCTGTTTTACAATATTGTCAAGGGAATATCTTTTTAACACCAAATCTCCGCTCATATTCTCAGTACGGAGATACTGCAGCACCATTTCAACATACTGTTCCACCTTGAACAGCTGTTCAATAAGCTCATCGTTCGCATCCGACTGTTCGGACTGCAAAATCAGCCACATGGCGGCTATAGGCGTTTTAATCTGATGGGCCCATATAGTGTAATAGTCCATCATATCTGTAAAAGCCCTGTCCTTTTCATTTATAATTTCGGTTCTGTTCTCCTGTATAATCCTGATTAATTCCTGGTAATCCCTTTCAATCAGGTCCTTTGAAGCAGGCAGCACTACATCGGATACGATGATATTATGCCTTAAGTTTTTAAGCATCATATGTTTCCTGTAAAAGATTATAAATTTCACTAGGCCGGTTAATAAAATGAATACGCTAACCAGCAAAGAAGCATAGGCAACTGCTTCCAACGGTAAGGAATACAGCGAGAAGACCAAAAAGAAAATGCCAAAGGAAATTAATGTGACAACTATAATTAAAGCATTTTGCTTTACATAACATCCAAAGACACAAAAAATATTTTTTACAAGTTTTTTCATATCAGTCCACCAAATATCCCATGCCTTTTTTAGTTTTTATGAAATTTTCAAGTCCAAATTCCGCAAGCTTTTTCCGAAGGCGGGTTATGTTAACCGTCAGGGTATTGTCGTCGATAAAGGCATCACTTTCCCAGAGCCTCTGCATTATTTCCTCCCGGGAAACCACCCTTCCCACATTCTCCATGAGCAGCTGAAGAATTTTATAGTCATTCCTGGTTAGCTCTATTTTATTATCCTGGTAAGTTAATGTTGTATCATTAAGGTTCAGGACTACTCCCTTATGCTCAATAATGTTTACCTGCCCCTTAAAAGAGTATGCCCGTCTGAGCAGGGCCCCAACCTTTGCGGTTAAAACATTCAAATCAAAGGGTTTTACTATAAAGTCATCCCCGCCCATATTCATTGCCATCACAATATTCATATTGTCTCCGGCAGATGATATGAACATAATGGGGACCTTGGATATCTTTCGTATCTCACTGCACCAGTAGAAGCCGTTAAAAAAGGGAAGCATTATATCAAGCAGGATGAGATGAGGCCCAAATTTAATGGCCTGTTCCGTTATGTTTTTAAAATCAGTAACATACATTACCTCATAATCCCACTTACCAAGATGATCCTTTATGATTCCTGCAATTGTGATATCATCCTCAATAACCATAATTTTATACATGCTAGCCCCCGGCTCCTTATATGATGCTCTTATATAAGTAAAATATATATCTTCTGGCATCCAAACAGCTAAATATATTATAGCATAGATTAATCATCATAGATTAATACGTATAGATAGATTAATATGCATATTTTACCTGTTAATGCCGCAGTTTCTTCACCTGCTTTTTCGAACAAAGATCTTAATAATGAATGTCATAACCACAAGAATCATTCCGGCTCCAAGCAGCCAGTACTTTTCCTCAAAACTGCCCTTCGCCATTGAGAACAGGTATAGTTTGCTAAATAATTTTCCAAGGTTTTTTGACCCAGCGCCGAAGTTGTAAATGTAATAAGCAATCGGAAGCATATATCCGACCGCAATATTCTCACTTACCCCATATGCAAATAGTCCCAGAGCTCCAAGGAACAGGCTACCCGCAAATGTTCCGCAGCCATATTTAAGGGCCGGTATTTTGCAGTCCATTGCCTTCATATACAGCACAAACAGCAAAATTAACATGAAGTTTGCAACAATCGATACGACCGCACGCAGGATACATACACCAAGGTGCCATGTATATTTTGCTTCCACCACATCCCTTATTTCGGGCTCCTGCTCAGGTGCAAATACAGGCACGAGCAGGACAATCCCCGTGAGCGCCACCATTGTTTCAAGCGGAATAGCAGCCGCCTTAGCGTCCAAACCGTTTATCCCGAAAAAAAGGGTGGTGAGCAGCAAAATAGCGACAGCCATGGCAAAATGGTGCCTAAAATTATGCTTTAGATATTTTTTCGTAATTAACAAATACTTTACGAATCGAGATAAGTATACTTTTTCTATTGCTGTCATATGTATAAAACCTGCCTTTCCTTTTAGCTTCATAAACCAGGGCTGATACCGATACCAGAACTATGGCCATCACTGCATAAATAATGCGATTGACCATCAGGAGCTTAAAATTTTCCAGGTATACCCGGGTATTACCCAGTATATTGTGGCGAGGGGCAAGACTCCAGCCATAACCGCCTTCCATTATTCGTATACCGGAAAATAATCCGAAAAACCACCATAAACCCTGTACCAATATCGCAATCGGAGTTCCGGTAAGTCCTGTTAGAAAAACCCCCACAGCTGTTGAAACCATCAGAGTCGGCAGCAGCCATCCGAAGGTATATTTTACAAAGGCAAGCATATCAATATTGGCATAAATATTTATCATGCTCTCTTCGCTATAAAATTTCACAACCTCCATTGTCAGCCAAAAAGCTATCAGCAGCACCGGAAGAAGCATCATCGAAATCATTGCAAAATAGCGGACAAACACTATTTTGATTGATGAAGCTTGCCGCGTGTATATTAAATCATTCATCCTTGACATTTTATCTTTTAATCCCAGTGTAACCGCAACAAATACGGGACATACAGCCAGGATGATCCCGGCATAATCGGAAAAAAGCCTTGCATAAGCGCCGCTCACCCGGTCCTTTTGGATTATATCAATATATTCCGTTAGTGCATCCTCATATGTTTTATCAATCTTACCGAATTGGTATAAATAAAGCTCACTGTACATTGAACCGCCACCGATTATCCTGTCGGCTTTCTTCATTAAATAAAGAAATTCTTCATAATTTATCGCCGCGTTTATATCTATTTGAACCACATGGGTGAATTCCTCTGTTATGGCAGACTGCAGCAGTTCATCTTTTGAAACACCGGTCACTTCGGCAAGTATTCCTGCCATTTCCTCCTGCTTTT
>Ga0134092_1000544_pt1 | contig 38074 bp, 39 predicted proteins | sample 3_6taG_FD_94454 | JGI IMG/M metagenome (GOLD analysis project Ga0134092, IMG submission 94454) | Switchgrass degrading microbial communities from high solid loading bioreactors in New Hampshire, USA - 3_6_20_6_A3 metaG | ecosystem: Engineered > Bioreactor > Semi-continuous > Anaerobic >... | reverse complement strand
TTATTAAAGTTTCTATAATCTACATTGTAACATGTTTCAATATAGCCTTTTGCAGTATCATTCCACTCTTTTACTAGCTTCAATCCATATGTATCTACCAACCATTTATTTGTAGCATACCAAACGTCGTAAGGGTCTTTTTTATATGGATAGTTATACAATTCTTTTGGAATATCAGGATTAATCTTATAAAAATCTGCTGTATTAGGTATATCAGCATTTGCTGCAGCTTGAGTTGTTATTATTACAGTCTTTGTATTTGGATCCCATTCCACTGTCGCACCAAGTTCTTCTGCTACATAGCGTATTGGCACAAAGGTTCTTCCATCCTTTATTATCGCCTTGGTATCCATTGTTTTAATTCTTCCGTTTACTACTATGTCCCTGTCGTTTATCATTATGCTTATATTTACATTATCCTTTTTTATCTTTACTTCCTGATACTTCTCATTCCACTCTACTGTTGCACCCAAGCTTTCAGTTACAAACCTTACCGGTATTAGCGTCCTCCCATTTGAATCTATAAAGGGTTTTGCATCAGGAAAATTCACCGCTTTTCCGTCCACATTCGCACTTATTTCCGATGCTGCGCTCACCATAAATTGTACACATATCATAGATACAAGTAATGCCATTAAAACTGAAAAGATTATCTTCTTCATATGCTTCCCCATTTCTCATAAATCTCCTGATTTGGCTTCTACACCAGATTTTTGTTTGAAATATCTACATCATTTTGGCTCATTTCATTTAATAATTCCGTATTCCTGAAGCAATTCCCTTGTTTGCTCAGTTTCTTTTACGCCATTGCCAAGTAATATTTCATAATATTTCTTAATTAATTCATGATATTTGGATGTAGGATATAATTCCACAAATCGTCTGTAACTTTTCAAAATATTCTCTTCTTTTGCTATTGAGCCTCCCATTTCAGAAAAAGTCATTCTGTTGAGATCTGTATATAATTTAATATATGTATTCACTTTATCTTCGACTATATCATTAATCCACTTAATTTTATTATATTTACTTTTGTATTCTTCCCAATTAGCCAGTAAATCCCCCAGACTATCCCTTTCAATTGTCAAAACACCGTCTGAAATTATAAAACCTCTAATAAGCTCTTTTTCTTCAGCTTCTAAATGTATAAACTCCTTTACATCTTCAGAAACATATTGAGAAAACTTTTCTTTAAGATATTTAGGGTCTGCAAATATATATTTTCCTTCCTCATAAACTAATGCAATCAAACCGTTTCTCTTCAATTCATCATCATCAATTACATTGCCATTACTAAAAGTGTCGTGTATTTTATTAATAACCTCGATATAAAACATGTAAAACAGTTCAAACAGTTCGTCGTTATCTCTCTCATCTTCAGCCAAGCAAGTGAACATATTGTATGCAGATCTTATAGAGGTACATTTATCCGAAGAAAGAGTAGATAAATATGATTTGTATATTTCCTTGCTGTTTTCACCGGCTAAAGATTCATATATATTTTCGTCAATATCTGTTTCCTTATTTTCGTATTCTTCTCTATCTGTTACTTTACTGAAATACGCTCCCGGGGATTTATTATCAAGAAGCATGGGCCCCATTTTATTCCAATATGTATAAATTATCGAATCTTCTCTCTTGAAACTTAGCAAAACATCACCTTTTTGGTATCGTTCCATAATATTATCCGGCAAATATTTTAAAAAAATCAATTCTATAGAATCCTCATCTCCTGCAACCTCAGCTTGTATTCTTTTCATAGTCTGGAACCCATCGACACTTATATTCGCCAAATATTTATTGTTTTCTTTAAATATCGATATTGAATAAAACATATTCTGGTTAGGTGGTGCATATTCCGAAAAAGAATAATTCCCCACCCAAGATTCAAGAGAATTTACTTCATTTAAATTACCCTTTGTATAGGCAGTTGTTAATTTCGGTCCATTCAACCGGTCATAATCATATGTGGTTTTTCCGCATCCCGTTAATCCACTGCATAATATTATAAATATCCATAAAACGATTATAAGCTTCTTTGAAAGCTTCCCAAGCTCAGGTTCGCATTGCTGTAATTCTTCATCCTTCACATTGATTGACACATTTAAACCTCCCTATACTTACTTCTAAATCATTTTTATATTTACATATTTTAGTCGGTCAATCTCGGACAATCAATATTTTCTGACATAATGCTCGTTTTATAGGATGAAATGCAAGTATATTTATACTTAACGAGCCAAAGTTATAAAGTATATTTTTCTCTGCTGCTAAAAACTATATTGAATTTATCCTATACTAGCAAAAAAGGGAAGACTGATCTCCCCTTTTCGCAATATTTCACTATACAGATTTGTCAAACATTATCAACACAGCCTATTCTTTTGCATCTTCCCTGCTAATTACCCTAACCAAATCCGCACTTATCATTATCTGCCTTTCCCCTATTGAGTAGTTTTCTATTACAATTTCTGCTTCACCGGATTCTTTTGGCAATAGCTTTTCTGCTATTTCTGTATTATGAATCAATATGATTTTTTCGTTAGCATAGTCTTCAAATACAGGTATAGTTTTTCTAGAATCTTCATTCAAAGTAATAACACATCCATATCCGTCACCTGTATAATCCCATTGATATACTCCTTTAACGGTTATTTCTCCTGTAAATGTTATATCATTTATTAATTCCGAAATTCTTTCTATACTTTTTACAGTAAGGGGACCTATTTTCTGCCCGATATGTACGGTATCTTTATCTATTAAATAATTTTCAACTTCACCCTCAAAAACTCTTCTCATCCCGAATAATTTTCCATCAATGTCAACTATAATTTTATCCCCGACTTTATAGAACTCACCTCCAAAAGCTTCCCACTTTTCCTGCTTTTCATCATCTTCAAATATTACTATTCTGTTTGCAAAATCTACCTTTATGTTATTTTTGTCAAGATGCTGTTGTAAATCTTCACCAAATCTTTCACTACCTAACTTTTCAATTAAATATTTCGGATTATTTAACCCGCTTCCTCCACATCTGCAAAACTGCGGCATATATATAAACTGGCTGCTCAAATATTCAATACTTTCTTCCGGTGACAATCCATATACGGTTACAGGTTCGATAAATTCCCATATACCATAGAAATTCTCATTATTTTCGGAAATATTCATACTTGTATTTTCCTCGCTTTCCTGTTTACTATAGTTTTCCAAGTTCAACTCGATTAAATCCCTATCTGCTCCAAATCCGCTCCTGTAGCTAATCATTCCCTTTTCTTTTTCCCAAATTATTGTTTCAAAGTACCCCGAATTAACTTGGTCATTGTACGAATGATATTCTCTGACATTCCCCTTCACTTTTAAATATTGGTGGAAACCGCTTTCTTCCCCCAATTCGTCGTTTATTTCATTATCCTGGCAAACAATCACGCTATCATCGGGTAATTGCCCGCTGTTCTTTATCTTTCTTAGATTGACTTCTGTAGGTTCTATTTTATAGATTTTATCTTTTTGAACATAAAAATATCCCAAACTCAAACGTTCCTCCGGAACCTCCATTATCCCATCCATTCTTAATTCATATACTATCCCATCTTCCAACTTAGCTGCTTCATTTATATTAAGTTTTACATCTTTTTCAATGATATCATCAAATATAAACTTTCCTTTATAATTCAACTGCTCAACATTAGGGTTGAAAAAGGGATTCTTAACACTAGAGCTATTTTCTACTTGCGTATTTTTCCCGTCCGGATTTTCATCAGTGTTTGGTATATTGGAATTATTACAGCCAAAAGCAAATAAAAGGCCAAACACTAAAATCATAACAAGAACTTTTCTCATTATTTTATTACCCCCGTCTTAAGTTTTGTTTTCCATTCTAAAGCAAAAATTCAACTGGATAATCATCCGATACAATAAACTGACCTAATCACCTCAAATAATATTTTATTAAATTTAATTTATTAATCAATATTTTATTGCTTTAATGAAGTTATGAGCAAATAAACACCCGGTTGAGCATCTACAACATTAGGATCAAACTTTCCATCAGCAACGTATTTTCCCTTTTTATAAGCATTAGTTCCACTAAATACATATGGGCTTACTAGGCCTTTATTGTAATATCCCAGTCCGTTATATTTTTCGGCAAAAGCCATCATGGCGGCTATATCATTAGAGTCTGATGTTAAACCATATTGATCCCTTATTTCACTTTTTTTCATCAATGCATCCACTGCCGAATCAACAAAGTTATCAAAATATATCCCACGAGGCACATGTGTCGTTGGTTTTCCCAGAGGATCACCATTGTGGAAATAAGTATTAAAATCACAACTAGATTCGCGATAATGGATAGCTGCAACCAGTTCCGGTGGAATACCGGTCTTTCTTGATATTTCTTCATAAGTTTTTTTATTGGTTTCATATATTTCTTTGAATCTTTTTATATTCTTACTAAACTTGTTTGTATCAATTGAATTTATCTGAGATATTAAATCAGCCTCATGCTTATATAACTCATTGCTTAATAAGGCTTTATTAACACTATATTCACCTGATTGAATATAACTATTGTTTAATGTATCGCTGCCTTTATTTTTTACATTTAATGTACCTGAATCAGATATTTTTATTACCTGTCCCGGATATATTAAGTTAGGATTTTTGATATTGTTAATTTCTATCAGCTTTTCAACTGTAGTGCCATGATTCTTAGCAATTTTACTAAGTGTATCTCCGCTTTTTACCACATATTCAGCAGATTTAGCTGTTTTTGTATTATTGGAATTTATTTGGCTGCTTTGGTTAGATTCAATTTTAATATTATTAATAGCTACGCTATCTTTCTCAAAAATCCAATATGATTTTGCTTCAAGCTTTAAAACCTTATCAATCGCTTTAACTACACCATCATCCTTTATCCCCTGTTCTATCATGCCATCATTTCCATACCTTTTATTGTCAATATTAGGGTCAAATACAGTATACCAATCATTCCCTCCTTTTGTTTCAACTGAGGTAAGAACTACAAAATGCCCTCCTTGAGTAAAATGACCTTTCCCCATAGAAGCTATTACAATATGCTTCCCGTCGCTTAATGCTTCTTTCACTTTGCTAAAATCGTCAGTTTGTACGCATTTTATATCATACTCTTTAGCTGCTGCACCGAAGAAGCCCCAGGCTGTTCCATTATCATAAGTTCTATAGTTATTCTTTACGGCAAATTCACACATTTCAACAGGTGTAACTTTTTTTCCTGTTAATGTTGAAATAACCATGGCCATTGCTGTAGGACCGCAGCCTGAACTGCCTATAGTCTGGCTTTTATCTCCGTGATTTGAATACATAATATTTTTCCACGCCGGATCTTCCTGACTAAAGTAAACAGGCTCAACTATTTTACCTGTATAATTTTCAGATTTATTTTTTTTCTTAATGACATCATCATAATAAAATTCATTAGCGAATAAATGCTCCCAGGTTGTGTTACCGACTTTACCTTCGTATTCGCCAAAATTCCAAAGTTCATTTAATTCTTTATATTTATTTACCGCTGCCAGCGTGTTTACACCAAATAGTCCGTCTTCCTTCAGTTTTCTTTTCTTGTCATCGGTATAACCTAGCTCGTTTAATCTTTTTTGTAAAAGTAATACTTCTTCTTTATATGTTTTGGGATCATAAGATAATACTTCTTTTAACTGCGGTATATCAGCCTTCTTTATTTCTATCTTTTCTGTATTTTCATTATTCAATGCAATGCCTTTTTTATCAAAGTATTTCTTTATCTTGTTCAAAGCTATTATTGATCCAATGGGTGATCCAAAAATTCCAATCCACTTCAACACTTTAAGAACAGCTTCTACTTTTTCCTTTATTGACTTTAGCTTATCAAATATTTTTGAAAATATATTACTGCCGGATTTCCTATTACTTACTTCGTTCAAATCCTTTTTAACCTTTTTCTCTGCATCTTCATATGCTTTGACTGTATCTGCAAGGAACTTGGCTATATTGGTCAGATTTCTCTCATTTAGATCCATATCTTCACAGATGTTTTTAAAATCTCTATCTATATTTCCAGCACTTTTTATGTCAGAATCCAGAGATTTCCTTATACTTTGCAGACTGTTCTCTATGCCGCTCAGCCTTTTTGAAAGCTTTCTGAACTCAGCTTCGCTATTTAGCAAAGCTTCATTTTTCACATTTATAGGCATAATTAACCTCCCTATGCTTTTTCAGCCTCTTTTTATTTATTTTAGAATACCATTGTTTCTTAATCAATCTTTTCTGACATAATGCTCATTTGATGGAATGAAATTCATGGAAAAATCTAGGTGAGCTTGTTTAATTAAATCTTGACTTCCAACTATTTTCATGATTTTTAAAATTCAATAAAAAATAATTCTCATAAATATGTATTCTTTTATAAATATCGTCCTATCACAAATCATACTTTAAGAATGCTTAAAACAAAAAATCTTGCAATTTTCTAAAAAAATTACGGAATAGCAGCATTGGCTGCATTACAGCATTTTTATAAAAAATAATAACAGTATCAAAAAATTCAAAGAAATAGGGAATTTTTATAAAAAACTCTTCTTATTTCTGAGCACATCTATTTTAATTGTTTTTCAACTAAACGGGCTGCAAAACTTAGACATCTATAAGTACCGGACTTTCCTTTGAAGATTCCATTCTTCAAAAAATGTTGAGAGTTTAAACAAGTAATCACTTTATTTACTTTTGAACATCACAATGGTGTATTGAAATCATAAAAATCACATCGATGTATGGCAATTTTTGTTATATATTGCATTTCATCCTTTCAAATTAGCATTTTGTCAAAAAATATTGATTTCTATGCCATTATTAAATAATATGGAAGCAAGATGTCGAAGAATTTAAATTCAGAGAACTTATAAAATCAGAAATTTAAAGAATATGAAAATAAAAAATCTAATAAAAAGAGAGTTGGATTACATGATTATTAATATGATTCAAACACGAACATTTGGCGGCGCTGATTTTGTTTTCTCCACAACCGAAAATCATGTTTTTTATACGGCAGAAGTCCGCCTTACTATAGGCAGCCCTCATATCACCCTTATGAAGAATGATACACCGGTTCTGTTATTGAGAGGTAACGATATCAATCCCATTACAGAGAGTTTTAAAAGGGAGCATACATTATTCAATATAAAAAAACCCGATGGAGAAACCTGCGGAAAACTCACTTCCAAATTTGCAGGAAAGTTTTTGTCCGGTTACAGATATGTGCAGATTACCTTTTATTCAGAAGTTTTCAACTGCTATGTAGTCGGAATGGGCAAAGAAGGTACCTTTGTCTGTATATATTCGGGTGATGAGCAAATTGCAATGATAGAAAAATCGACTGTAGTTTATGACAACAGGGATTTTTACAGGATTTATATAAAGGACAATAAACATATGGAAATAGTTTGCCTTTTTGCCACATACTATGACCACTCTACGGCAAGTAACTACAATCAAGCTGCAATAAAGTCAAAGAAAATAAATTATTATTACACATTAAATAAAGAACTAAAAAGCAAATATAATCCTCAATTTAAGGAATTGTGCAAATAATTTAAAGCTATATTGGATACTTTTTAGAAAATATTGCGTAAAGAAAAGTTTAATTATGATTTCTAAAAACAATCAATGTGTTAAGAAAATTGCCATACCGGAAGGTTCAGGTATTGTCCATGGAAGCGGATTTAATAATCCCAATTTAACACACAACTATACAAGATAATTTACAGCAATGGAGGATAATGCAAGTGAAGTATATTTATAAAGCAATAAACATTATTATAGCAATTTCAGTAATTGTTTCGCTAAGCTGATGTAAGAACTCAGCATCAAATGATTATACAAATCAAAACTACAGTACTCCTTCAGTAGAAGACACCTACAGCGACAGTGCCTTATCTACTGGTTTAGAATACTCTAAAGATAACTCACCGAATTCTTCAAACAGCAAAGATTATACCAAAAATATCACCTTAATATATCCAAATAAAACAGCTAAAAAATCAAAATTCTATGTTGATGAATGAATACTATAATATTAAGGCAAATTCTAATAATTATGATCAAATTGGCATCTCAAAAAATAAGTCTTCTGAAGATGAAAACGGCGAAAATTCAAGTAATATAACCTTCTTAGAAGAATTTAAAATAGAACTATATGAAAATTGCGACGGTTTTCCAAACATCCCCTCTTACGGTGCTTTGGCTGAGCTAAATCCTTTTGCTGCTAACAATTCAAATGCCGTAAAAATCATCAGAAAGGAAAACGATTTATTTACACGTATATCCGTTCGCTTAATTTATAATAATCATGGATTACAAACAGGGCAAGGCATATAACCGTTTGCTGCACATTCAGCCTTAGAATCCAGAACCATGATTTCATCACTTGTCTCCAATTCGTCAGCTATTTCGCTGCAGTGCTGTTTGTGATAATATTTTAGTGCTCTTCCAGGGCTTATTTCTCTTTCTTCAAGTATAAATTTTGCCTTCTTAACAACCCTTGCTCCACCCAGTGCATAGCTGTTTATTCTCTCGCCCGATACACCTATGGGCATGCCTTGAAAAAATACAATCATTCCAACATCATCCACAGTCTTGTACCAATCTTCATCTTTTATTTGCGGAAGAGTAAACCTATAAGAAATGCCAAACATTCGGGCAATATCATTGTGCTTGTTTATTGTATAATTTATATCTGTTTTTAATCTTTCAATGATGGTTTTCCTTCTCAACTGATCAAAAAGTACCTCATCCTTTAGAAAATCCGGGCATAAATCTATTCCGATCTTTTCCACAACCTGATCCCGTGTACCGGTAAATATATCCTTACTTCCCGGCTCTAGTACCGTTAAATTATTATCGAGGGTAAACATATAGACATAGTATCCATCGGAATAGGAAAAAGACTGTTTGGGACTCCAAACCAATTTCATTTCTTTGTAGCCGTCTGAATTATAGTATTCCTGATTGGAAACCACATAATACCCGTCATAATCTACAACAGCTATACACGAAATATACCCTTGAAGCTTCATTGCCTCAATACTGTTTTCAAGTACATTAAAATTAACATATAGGGAATTAAGAAATTCCCGCACACCGTTTTCTTTATTGATTTCTATATTCTTTCCGGTACCTCCTTCAATCATACTCAAAACGCCGTCTTCAACAGCTGTATCCAATATTCTGTTTATTTCTATTTTTTTATAGGCTGCAGCCTCAGCATATTGAACCTTTATATCCAACAGTAAATTAAATGGAAGAATGATAATAACAAAAAGTATTGCAAGGTCAGTTATTTTCATCCTTAATCATCCCTCCATATCTGACATATATCTTCTGGACGCCAAGGCTTGTATTGTACAGCATTTCCTGAAGTCTTGTAGCCATTGTTTTATTTTTATTGTAAACCGTTACGGCAAAATAATCTCCCTTTTCAAATCTATAAAACCTATCTACGCTTTCGTCTATTGGAGGTTCGGGAAACAAGACATTCATAATAGTGTTGTTGTAATAGGTTCTATAGCCAACAACAAAATCAACTGGAGCAACATCCTCATACTCTTCTCCATCCTCTAAGCTCTCATCGTCTTCATCTTCATCTTCTGTATCTATCGGCACCCCAGCTGTAGGATCCTCATATACCGGGTCATATCTCTTTTTTCTATGCTCCATTTTTATTTCATACAAATTGTTGGTTGATGCAAGTCTGTTTGCAAATTCCTCATACATAAGAGGAGTAATATATCCAAGATTTCTTACTGAATCAACAAACTTTGCTGTCTCAGTAAGTACATATACCCTGCTTGTTTCATCAAGCCTTTCAAATTCATTCTTTGTCGGATATATAAATAATAATAGCACAGCTAAAAACAATGCAATTATCTTGCTCAATGAATCTCCCATCTTACCCTACCTCATAATAGCATTTTAGGCGGGCTGAAAGAAGCCCCGCCTCTTATCTATTCAGATTCATATTCAACCAATTCAACAATTCCTTCTGAATTGATGTTCCTAATGACTCTATATTTACCTCTTTCGTCAATGCTGCTGAAACTGAAATCATCGGAAAAAATATTGACATCTTTAGGAATATACTCACTATCCACTATAATATCCGTTTCAAGTCCATTCATTATATTGCCTATTATATCGGCACCTGTCACAGTAGTATATTCCATATTATATTCCCTGTTTTCCGCAATTTCCTTGTCTCTATTTATAGAAGCTGACAGAAGCTCAACATTTTTATTTGACAGTGGATTCAAATACAAGAACAGCGATAGTGCCATCACAAACACAAAAACCACAGCCACGTCAAATAAAAAGTCAGCTAAATTCTCACCCATCTACAATCACCTTAAGCTTCAATTCATAACTTTTTTACTACACTATAAAATTACTGCTGTGTAAAAGTTATTGAAGCAATTCTTCCGTTATTGTCTCTAGCGACTTTCCCTTTGAATCTTCCGGCTGGATTTATATAGGTATCCGATTCTTCAATATCAAGGGCATCTTCAATGTCATTGGATGTAGAACTTAAGTTGTTAATGTCTGAAGCATCATAAACATACCAATTTTCATTAGTAGTTCCGCCTATTCCTGTTATAACACGTACTCCGATGTAATCTCCTGAACTTTCTACTTTTTCTATAGCACTTATTACCTCATTACCTGACACTATCATATTGTCGTACATTGTGTATTCACTTTCGGCAAGCTTGTTGTTCATAGCAACTATTTTGGTGGTTGCTTCATTTGCTGCATTTTGCCCTGCCCTCATAATAAAGAATCCGATTGTAACAATTGCCATTGTAATCAATACTGCTGCTGCAATAATAATTGCTTTAGTTGCATTTTCCATAAAAAGATCCCCCACTTTTTATTTTAATTAGCTTTTCTAAAGAACAGTACTCATTTGGCTTGAATAGTCCATTAACTGATTTAAACTGATTAGTATAAACGGCAAAAGGATATAGAGGAATATTGTAACAATAAGCGGTGTAAATGCTATTATTTTTCCCCATAGTCCTTTTTTATTTAAAATTATTTCATTATCCATTTTTCTTTTTTCCTGGTAATACCCCCTTTCAACTTTCAATTGATCAAATGCTCTCGCTATTGGAATTTTATCTGAAGCAGATTGAAGATTTTCCACAATTCTAGTAAAAGGAACAAAGGGTTCATCAATCTTCAACTGTTCCAATGCTTCCATATCACCAATTTCAAAGTTATTAAGGCACTTACTTATAGATTCTTTAAACACTACAGCAAATTGTTCCATCCATTTAAGTATATCCTCTACAGAAATTCTTTCTATGTACATTACCATTAATATAATGGCATGGAATTGCATAACTTCATCTTCCATATTCATCTGAATAACTTTCTTCCTAAACAAAATTAACCAGTAAGGAATATTATAACATATTATAGATATAAAAATACATATCAAAAGTTCCCACCATTTAAAATATTCCTTGCGATAATCTTTTAATTTGTCTAAAATTCTTTTAGCAGCTATTCCTGCTAGTGTTTTATCTTGTATTATACCGTATTCTAAAACTGCTTTTTCCACATCCTTGAACTCGACTTTCCTATTACCTAATTTCAGTATTATTTCCCGATCCATTTTGAGTATTTCTTCTTCAGATTCTTTATCAATATTTTTATCAGCAGTTATCAAGCTTTCGGAACTATATAATATATTGTGTTTTGCAATTGAGTGTATATTTACAAAAACCAAAACACTAACGAGCAAAGCTGCGCCCATATAAATAATTCTTCTTAAGTAAAAGTGCTCCACCTTCTGGTTCATACCGACAGATTTAAGCAAATTGTCGTATCTCAAAGCTTTACCATACTGTTTGTTCTTAAGTATACTTATAAAACCGGCTAATACAGGTATTTTAAGCAGTTTATCAAAAATTACATTCTCATAGGTATTATGCTGATAATCACTTTTTAATGTATTTATAAGCTTATAAGACAATATTACCAACAAGAACAATATAGTCTGCACTACAAAGCCATACGGTCCATGAAAATATTCAGCCATTTCAGGTAAATTACCTGTTCCCCATTTTTCCAACGGCTTCAGTGTAAATATCGGAGCTAAAGCTATTATTGAAAGACTGTTGAAGAGATAGTCCAGCTTTTGACGTCTTAACATTTCAAGGTTTACTTCCTGTTTTAAATAATTGAGGTTCGTCAAAAACATGGATTCATCATCAACTATTTTATCACCAAACTTCTGTACTGTGTAGCAGTTTGCAATGAAAGTTTTAAAAAATTTGTTGGGTGCAATCTCATTATATTTTTCTATCTCATTCTCCACATCATCGGAAGTCAGTATCTCATACATTTTATTTGCGTGTAAGGACATTTCATATTTGCAATCGTTAATAGAATCATAAACTGCTTCATCAATCATTCCATGTTCATGGTAGTGATGCCTCACATCGCCAAGGAACTTGTCAAACTGGATTAAAAGCTTGTTCTCTATTCCATTAACCATCATATCAATTATCTGGTTGTGAACTACAACAATAGTTATAAGCGAAATTGCAAAATAGTAGAAATTAAGGTCCAGCAGCATCAATACAAATAGCATGGCAAAAACTATTGAAATTGATGTAGCGGCAAACTTCATAGTTTTTCTGGAAACAGTCCAGTTATCGGACATTTCCAGCATTTCAATCCTTCTTCTTATTCTTCCCAAGTATCTTTTTGTAAGAAAGAACTTGCTAAAATATGTATAGGCAGCATACCATACATCATTGCCTTTGCTTTTATATACCTGCTTTCTGAACTTGTTTGACTTTTTCTTTTTTTCCATCATCAGTGCTGCAATAATAACAATAATGCAAATTACTATTAAAAGCAGCATGGCGGTAACTATAATTTTGATCTGTTGATTATTCATAAGCAACACCCCAGTTATCCTTCAAAAACTGAGTGAACTCAATCTTTTCTTGATCATTTAAATGGCTGCAAATTTCATCAAAACTTTTTTTACTAATAGGATTTGCTGCTTTGTATTCGCCATTATCCCACACAATTATATCACGGGTTTCAAAAGTTTTACGGTCTGTAACCCTTGTAAAGTATTCTTTAACAGTATCAGCAAAGGCACGTAAAGTTTCTTCCGGTGTCTTTCCTTCCTTATAGGTTTCCGGATAGTCAGAAGTATCCTCCACAGGAATTATCTCAGTTATTCTTTGAATATACCTGTGCCCGGAAATATCTTTATAAAGATGTATATCAAAGTTTACTACTTCTGCCACCTGTCTTTCAGCAACCTTTTCATTACTGAAAACCCTTGTTTGCAGCAAATTATTTCTTAGAGCCAATACGAGGTCGCTTGAGGTTTTAGCGTGATGCGTAAAAATAGTAAAAAGTGATGCAACTTGTGCCATTTGAATCATCCAACTTGCTACCGGAGCAGTAGCAACCTCACCCAGTATATTTACCGTACCGTCGGTTTTTTTCTGGAGGTCAAGCCCTTCTTGACCAGAAACAGTGGCTGTCTCTCTAAAGGATACTATATTTCTCTTTGGATACAGCTTGCGAAGATGAAGCTCAAAAGCCATCTCCTGAATTCTTAATGTAAAAGTATGATTTATAAATTTGACCAAGGACATAAGAAGCGTCGTCTTTCCAGTACCCTGGAACCCGGTAATAGCCGTGACTCTACATCCCTTTATAAGCCATTTCATACAGTCAATAGGAAGTTTATTATTTTTATCGGTTATTAGCTCTTCCGGCTCTTTATTCTCTGCACTGTCAAACTTTCTTACAAAAAACACCCATGACTCACAAAACGGAGGCCTTGCAACAACAACGCGGCTTCCATCCTTCATTTCATTGACCTTATAACCGTTAGTCTCAGAGAGCTGTCCGGGGTTGTTATATCTATAAATGTTCTTACATACTCGTATAAGTTCCTTCTCTGAACCGAAACTTAAAAATTCAAGATGTATTGTCTTACCTTTAAAGAATATCCATACACTATCATAAGACATCGGTAAACTGGAGAGGACACCGCCGTTATAATCAAATTGCTGGAAAAAAGAATTTGGAATACCGGAAACCCCTCCGCTGACTCCATCTATTTTCATATCTCTTATTTCATCTACAACTCCATAACCCTTGTAGCACTGATAAATTCTCTGAACAATAACATTTAACTTATCATCAAAGCTTGTTAATCTCCTAACTTTTTCTAAGTATACTCGCTCAATTTCCTCAGCCGTTATGACATATCTTATTCCATCACCTTCATTTTCATCTTCAAGTTTTTTAGGATTATCAAGTCCATTCTCCACTATTAGCATTTCTAGCGCTCTTAGGTCATATTTCTTTTTATATACATACAATAAAATTTCAAACTTATCTTGAACGCTTAATTCTTTTGCATTATTGAAATTCATGATTTTATCTATATTTGTCTCGTCAATATTGTAATTTTTTAACAATATATCCCTTATGTAATTTTTTACATAGTTCTTTGCATTTATATCTCCATATGTACAAGTCTTTAAAGCTTTTCTCAATTCATTTTTGTTTTTCACTCTTTTTTCAAATTCTTCCCTCGTAATATTCATAGAATACAAGTTAGTTTTGAGTATTTCATTAAATGTATCTTTTACAAACTCTAAGATAGTATCAAGCTGATATTTGTCTTCTTCCAAGTCATAGTCAAGATATTTGGACTTGTTGGCATTAAAATAATAAAAAATACCTCCAATGACCCCAGTAATTATGAGCATTATAAGAAATATATTCAGCATTTAATCACCTATCTTCTTTAGAGAAATATCTATATTAAGTTTCTTTAATATAAGTTCCACTGCTTTGCGAACTTCCTGAATAAAATAATAATTTTCATCATCTTTATCGGCTTTTAAATTTCTCATTATAAAATCTATTGATTTTGCTTCACAACAAGCATCTGCGAACTCTATGTTATAAGGTATTACACCAATATTACCGGACTTTATGCCAAATTTTCTTTGCAAAGCCTTTGCATTGAATCTCGAATTTCTGTCATACCTACCCAATAAAAACAAGCAGCGTTCTTTGAACTGGCTGTACTTTTCAAAAAAATCTTCGATGATATTATAATTTTGATTTAGATTGACAACAATTAAATCCGAAAGATCAAATATTTTCTTATTGACCTCAGCTTGTCCAGGTGCAACATCTACAAAAACCAAGTCATAATATAACTTTGCATGGGACAGAATCACATCAATAACTTCATTTATATCTTTCATATACAATTCTTTGTTGGTTATTGACGTACCCGCCAGCAGCTCCAGCTTATTTCTTATAATTGTTGTAGTATATCTTGATATGTTATCTTTGTCCGCCTTATTATATTTCATAAAACTACTTAATGCGTCAATACCTACATCATTGAGACTTGACAATTCATTTTTTACATAATCCCTGTCAATAAATGAAGTTTCCAAAGCACTTCTGTCAAAGTGATTATGTGCCAATAATACTTTTAATCTATATTCCAATACTATCATTGTGGCCACTGCAACAAGATTACACGTTGTACCTGTCTGATGATAATTGCTCCAAAATGCTACCTGCATATCACTTCCCCCTTTCTGCCTTTCTCAGCGCCTTTGCTATGCTCTTTCTATCCAAATCGATACAATTCTCTATAATGTCAATGAGCATATACTTATAAGCTTTAGTAAGTTTATTGAATTTGAATGAATCATTATATTGACTTTCTATTCTGCACCTGTAGTTAATCTCATCAAATTCCACTATGTATTCCATCACTATATTCAGCTTCTCATCAATATCTAAAAGGGTATCGGTATACCTGGAATTTATTTTGCTTCTCACAACATCAAGATATATTTTTATTGCATCCAATTTAGATTTGCTTTCATTTTTTTCACCATTGGCACTTCCATTAACAGAAAGCTTTCCATTAAAGATTTCAGAGTTTGCAAAAGCCTTTATATATTCCCTTAATTTAAGAACATTACTCTTTTCAAGATTTGTAACCAGTACAACTTTATCGCAAAGGCCCATGTAATAGGACATATTTTTATTAAAACCGAAATCAACAAATACAACGTCATAATTGTTAAACTCAATGGACTCATAAACCTCTGCATTTCTACATCCCAAATATATATCAACATCGCTATAGGTCACTATCTTATTGTCTAAATATGTAGGTACACTATAACTCCATAAGTCTTCCTCCGCCGCATCTACTATGGCAACTTTTTTACCTGCTGCTAAAACTATTCTGGCAAGATATAAAAGTAAATCACATTTATATGAACCGGCAAAACCAATTTGTACTAAAGACCTCACCATTAAACACATCCTTTATTTTCTCAAAATTTCTACATTTGCTTTCTAGACGAATAAATTACGTCCTTATCTATCCACTACTTGTATATTCATTCTACAGTAATTTCTCAACTTCTATATCATTTCAAATTCTATATCAGTTCAAAACGTCATCTAAGGAACTTCCTTGGTCTTCACCGCTATCTATTCGCGTATTTGGCACAGAAACCTGACCACTGCTCTGACTTTCTATTTGCTTCTTAGTCTGCTGACTGTTGTTTTCTTGGTTACTTGTGCTGGCCTTGTTGTTCTGCTCTTTCTGCAACTCCTGAATGGTTCTCTTCAATTCCGAATTTTCCTTATCTACGCCCGAGCCGATACTGCTTAATGCTTCCTGAGATATCATGTTGATACGTGCTTCCAAATCAGCTCTCGCTTGAGCAGCCAAAGCAATAGATGCCTTTTCCAATATATTAGGATCGGCCATCATAACCTTTTGTACATCGGCATTAAACGGATAAGTTGTAGTCGCAGCCTTTTGCGTTTGCGGCTGTACGTATTTTACGACATACAATTTTGTTCCCTTTCTTAAATAAGCATCAACAGTAGCACTGCTCATTGTAATCAACTCTTTTTGATCCAGGCTGAGCCAAATAGTACTTGTATTTAGCTTAATATCGTTAACCTTTTTCTTCGATAATACTATGTAGTCTTCGCCATTCGGAAATCGTATTCTTACATCTACAAAATCATTTTTTTCAATGTTTGTCTGAAGTGAAAGGGTATTAAACTCAACACTTCTCAAATCATCAGTCACAGCTTCATCCTGCAGCATATATTTCATTAAGGGTGTTTGAGCTTTTACATCTGCTTTAAGTAGTTTTCCGAAATCACTTTCATCCATATACTCTTCTTGCGGTATTGAAGACAGTATTTCAATAGCTTCAAACAGTGATTCTTCCAACTTTGTATTGTATTTTAAATCTTCTCTGGGTATATAAACTCTTCTTGTGCTTTGATCAAGCTGTTGCTGATAGAATTTAATCTTTACATTACACTCATCAAGTTGTTTTTTTAAATCACTTTTCATTTTGTTATATTGGATTATTCCTAATACTGAAAAAACAACAAAAAAAACAAATACTGCACCTGTAAAAATTGTCATGCCTACACTGTTTCTTCTTGTTCCGATAATTTTAACCGCCATTTTTACACCTCTAATCTCAATTTTTTTAAAAATAGCAATATCATTATCAAGTTATTAAAATAGTGTTTAAATACAGTATTTTTAAATAATTATATAATTAAATAACATTTTGGATCAAAAAATAGACTAGTCGTCAAATTGAGTCCGCTAGCGACAAAGAATCGATAATGTTTTTTACATTATAACTATACACCAATTTACCCAAAATACACTACCCCTTATAAATTATTTTATATTATATTTCGTCATATTTTTTAATTATATTTGACCATAGCTTCATTTAATTCATATAAAGATTAACACAACTTCCAAGGTAAAACAAGCATTATTTAACACATTTTTTCTATTATATTACAAATTTACTTGATGCCAATATGGCAATATCTTTATATTTTTCGTCATATCAATATAAATATATACTTAGGTAATATAAAAGTTAATTTTCCTTCAATATCGGATTTTTTTTACAAAAAAATCTTCTTAAAGTATAAAAACTTTCCTCAACTTATTACATTTTATATTATTCTATGATTCTTTTATTAAGAGGTTTTTCAAGATAGATAAATTTCTAAGCAGGTATATTTGAAGAAAATTATAAGTAATCACGAGTTTATTTATAGGCAAGTTGTATTTATTAATTATTTTAAATTTATTGCAGATTGGGAAATTGAAATCCTCGGTTACAAAATTTTCCGGTTTATATTTAGCTGCAAATATAAACCGGAAAATTTCACACCATTATACATTTAAAACTATTCTTTCACTATAAACAGGATAAAACATGCTATATGCAGATTACGCAGTAAAGTGTTTATACATCTCTTTTTTAGTTCCACATACAGGACATACATCGGGGAGATGATCGGTTACCGTATGTCCGCATACCGGGCATATATACACAGGTCCTAATTCCATATCCTTACCTTGCTTTGCAGCATCTTGAGCTTCCTTAAATAGTCTGGCATGAATCTTCTCTGCCTCTAAGGCATAGTGAAAAGCTCTTTCTGCATCTTTTTCCTCTTGGAATCGTGCAGCATTTAAATATACAGGATACATCTGCTCAACTTCATGCAGTTCGCCGTTAATTGCCCCCTGCAAATTATCAACAGTTTTGCCAACCCCAAAAACACCACCTGCTGTAACGCTATAATCCCCTACCCTGTCCCTTAGCGCTCTAAAATGGTTATCGGCATGAGCCCATTCTGCATAAGCTATAGCTCGAAACAACCTTCCTATATTGGGCATGCCCTCCTTATCGGCGATATCGCCCCATATAAGATATCGCATGTGAGCCATACTCTCCCCGCCATAGGCGGAACGCAAAAAGTCTGCAGTCATATCGTTTTTTACTGACATTTATTATCTTCCTCCCATACTATATTTTGTATTGTTATAGTATGGAATATCAACGGATTTTATACTCTTTAATTAGCAGTCCATTCTCATCCATACCAGCATTTGCATAATTATAATTAAATATGATAAAATTAAACTGGTTCTAATTTATGTAGACTGGAGGTAAATCTATGAAAATAGTAATTAAGGAAAGCTATGAAGAAATGAGCAAGTATGCTGCTGAAGTAATAGCATCCTACATAAAGTCAAAACCTGATTGCGTGTTGGGATTGGCTACAGGTAGCACTCCCATCGGTACATACAAAGAGCTTATTAAAATGCATAAAAACGGCCTCGATTTTTCAAGGGTAAAAACTTTTAACCTTGACGAATACCTTGGAATAGGTTTAAACCTTGACAAACCTTATAACGAAGACCAAAGCTATGCAAGATTTATGTATGAAGAATTGTTCAAACACATAAACATAAAAAAAGAAAATATTCACATCCCGGACGGCCTGACCAAAGAACCGGAAAAATTCTGCCAGTGGTATGAAGACGAAATAAAAAAGGCCGGTGGAATCGACCTTCAGCTTCTAGGTATAGGGGGCGACGGTCACTGGGCATTCAATGAACCGGGGTCATCCCTACAATCAAGAACAAGAGTAATACCTCTTGCCAAACAAACTTTAGATGACAATTACGAAAGTTTCTTTAAAAATTCGGGAATTCCAAGAGACAAAATGCCGCGTTTTGCAATAACAATGGGGATAGGTACAATCCTTGAAGCAAAAAATATTTTAATGATTGCCAACGGCGAAAAGAAAGCTTCGGTGGTAGCCAAGGCAATTGAAGGTCCTATTACTTCCCAGATTACTGCTTCTGCAATACAACTTCACAGCGGTAATGTAACAGTAGTTCTTGACGAAGGAGCTGCTTCAAAGCTTAACAACATTGAGCATTACAAATACGTTGAAAAGCTTATGAAAGAATCTAATTAAAATATTTCTTCACTTTCTTCTTTTGTATAAAAATATTTTGTGAACTCTTCTTCCAAGAGTTCATTTTCATTTTCCAGCAAATATTCAAAAGCTGCTTTGCTATGTACAATGGCCTCATCTTCAAGCTTTGTCAATTTTTCAGGAACATTTTTTTGAACGAGCATTCTTTTTATGTCGTCAAAAATCTCGTGATTGCCATAAAGGAAAATACCTTCGTGGAGAATCTTTGAAGCCACCATGGATTTAAAATCATTGAACTCCATTTGCTCATAGGCTTTAGATAGGTCTTTAATGACATAATCTATTTCTTCCATATACTGCGGACTTTTTATGAGGAATGCTTTTTCTTTATATATTGCAAGGTCAAGCCCCCTTAGAAATCCTTCGGAAAGATTTCTTGATATAACAATTATATCAAGGTCAGAACCCCTAACCAATTTTCCGGATGATGCTTCCGGTCTAAGTTCGGAATGGGCCATATTATATACTACATCTCCGGCAATCATAAAACATATATTATTTTTTATATATTTGGAATCCTCCAGGGAATCTACAATTTTTGATACAGTATTAAATGCCAGTTCATATTTTCTTCTGCTAATAAGTTTTACATTTTCATGAAGAATCTCCGCTTTACGTTCAATTTCTGTAATATCCTTATTCAATCCTACTACCGTATAAGTAAAAAATTCTCTCATTATTGACGGGGAAAGTCTGGCATAACCTTCAATCTTTTTATCAAGGCGTAAATATTTTTTACCAAAGGTCTTTGTTGTAATTTCATCGGATTTATAACAATATCTCCACAACCGCAACTCGTCAATACCTGTTTTTTCATACAACTCCTTTCCTGTCAATGGTCCCTCTTTCTCAATGATTTTGATAATATCCTCCATAATTGATATCCCACCTTATTGAAGTTTTGAAACCAGGACTTTACTTTATATAACTTATCTTAGCAAAAGCAGCATTCAAAGTAATAAATTCCGCTGCTTATGGCAGCGGAATTTATCTTAAGTATAAAAATTGCGGTTCTAATTTCTCACTTGCAATTCCTGACACTGCTTAAATTTAATAATATTCTTGGGTGGATAATAACCTCTGGCAGTGGCATTAGGATAAAGAAGAGAACCTTTGCCTATAAGGGTTCCCGGAGTTGTTGCACTATTACATCCTGTCTCAACACCATCTCCTAGAATAGCTCCAAACTTCCTCAATCCTGTCTCATATTTTTGGCCGTTTATATTGAGAACCACCTGCGATTCAACAAGTTTGAGATTTGCAAGTTTAGTTCCTGCTCCAAGGTTAACTTTACCTAAAATACTGTCTCCTATGTAAGCAAAATGCCCTGCTTTACTTTCGCCGAGCAAAATACAGGATTTTAACTCGGTAGTATGCCCTACAACACATTTGTTTCCAACCAGTACATCTCCTCTTATATAGGCACCCTGACGAACTTCAGTACCGTCACCTATAATTGTCGGTCCTTTTATTAACGCACCCGGTTCAACTACAGTATTCTTTCCGATGTATATATTCCCGTCCATAAAAACCGCACCGGCATAAAGAATACTGGCACCCTCTAGAACTTGGCCATCCATAATTACTTGGGGACTTTTTTTAGAGTCATCTATAGTAAACCCATCATCGATAACTTTGCCATCGTAAAGTATCAATGTCTTATCCAGTACCAGTCTGCTGCTATATACGCCTCCTACATTCGGTACCAAATTGTCCTTTATATACTTCTTAAGTTTTCCAAGTGCTTCCCACACATATTCAGTATCTTCAAATATTGCTTCAAAAGGGTTTCCGGACAAGTCGAAAAAGTCTTCAGCTCTAAGCATATTATTCCTCCTGTAAATCAGCTTCTATATTTTATTATAACACTAACCGAATATCCAAGGAAACCCTTTTAAAGCTAAAATTATTTAATTTTAGTATGTCCTGTAAATAACTGTTAAGCAATTAGTTATTGTTGAGCATTAAACATTTTCTAATCATTGTGAAAGCTTCTGCTCTAGTAATATTTTTTCCGGGCATAAACGATTTATCTTCATAGCCTTTAATTATTCCGTTGCTATACGCTTTTTCAACACACTCCATAGCCCAACCAGGTATAGCCTGACTATCAGTAAAGCTTATCTCAACGTTTCCGATCCTTGATAGCTTAAATGCGTTCACTAAAACTACAACCATCTCAGCTCTTGTTATCTTGTTGTTTGGTCTTATTGTATTATCTTCATAACCATGTATAATACCTAAGTCCACTGCCGTCTGGATATAACCTTTTGCCCAATCCGGAATACTTGCCATATCACCAAACTTCATGTTAATATTTTTGGATTCTTTATAGCCTAATGCCTTCACTATTACAACTATAGCTTCAGCCCTTGTGATATTGTTATCAGGCCTAATTGTGTTATCAGGATATCCTCTTACCAATCCCATTTTTACCAAATCCATAATAGCATCCTTTGCCAATGGTTACTGATATCTACAAATTCCTCTTCGTGCTCAGGTGTTTCAGTTTTACCCTCATCGGTTGGTGTATTGCCTGTTTCAGGTGTTTCTGTCTTACCTTCATCGGTCGATGGATCGCTTGTTCCAGGTGTTCCCAGCTTTTCTTCCATCGGAGGTGTAATTTCTTTTTCCGGTGGATTTATATCTTCATCGTCTCCTCTGCTTCCACCTGAGCCTGCATTTGGAGGTGGCTTAGGTGCAGATGTCGTTGTTGTTAAAGGATTTACTTTAACTCAACAACCCTTTTATCTCGTTATTTAATCATTTTGCAAACATATTGAAATTACTTCGAATATACTAGTAATTTGCTAAATATTTTTTAATTCAAAAGGTATCATAAGAAAAATATTAAAAATGAAGATTGCTTTATAGATATGTTATTTATTTAAAACAAGATAATTTACATATAGAATTATGCAACTAACTTTTTTAAATCAAGTATTTTTATATTATTGCAATCTTATCTAAAATTTTATTTTTGCAACCAATCAAAAAAATAATAATCAATCCAATCATTCTGACAATACTGCAGTAAATGATAACTAAAGTCTCAAACCAAGTCATATTTATTCTCCAATATCAATACTTTTTGCCATATCAACAAGCAGCATCTCGTTTTCTTGATAAAACTCATATGGAATATCAGCATATAATCGACAATATATTCGATCTCCGTATACTATTATCTTAACTCTAACTCTATCTTCATCCTCTTCAATAATTTTATAACCTGTTTGATCGTTTGATGTTGTAAAATCTTCAACTAGGAATCCATTATCTTCTGCTTGTTCAATTTCCTTTCTTCCAGCATCATTATCTAGTATATAGCCCCCATAGAATCTTATATCAATATCTTGTGTCTTATACAGAAAAACACCATCGCCGGCATCCGATTCATCGGATATATCCCAAAATACAGGATATTTAATACTAAAACCATATCTTGTATTAAAATATGTATCAAACTCATTATCTGTATTACTGATCTCACTTTCCTCAATTTGCTGATTATAATCTTCATTATCCGGATCATCGCTAATTTTCCAGTAATACTCTTCATTAATAAGCAGAACCTCTTCATAAGGTGAATCAATTACATTATCTGCTTTTTTGATACTATATACAATAACTTCCGGAGGGTCTACTTTCTTCTTTTTAATTATTCCATCCACTATTCTATATTTAGAAGTTGCTGATGGAGAAGACTCAACAAGTTCTCCTCCTATTACAACTGTTTTTTCTTCCACAGAAAGCTTTAGTTCATTTTCATCAATAGTCCACTCACCGGATATATCCAATACCCGCTTTTCTTCATCATATTGACTGTAACTCAACTTAAATCTATTATCTTTGTAAAAATAGAACATATTCTCAAATCCGCTGCCTACAGAAGGAGCAGCATGCCATATTCCTATTAATTGTTGGTCAGATAAGTTATCGGATTTTAGAGGAACATCTGTCGGCAAATGGCTTGATGTTGCGATAGGTATGTCTTCACTATTATTGATATTACATGAGCAAATAATAGTAAAAACCATACCAACACACGCAATAAATATTATTTTTCTCAATCTTCGCAAATTAATCATTTTGAACCCCCTCTAAATCCACTATTATTTTACAAATTTTTCGTTAGCATAGTATTCCTTTTAAGTTATAATTTTTATTCCAAATATATTTTATATCATCAATTTCAATTTTTGTATACATTATTTCTAGATATTTCTTCTATCCTCCCAAAGCCTAATGCATTCTTCATAACTTACTTCTTTGTGTATCTGATGAAGCATCCATTGATATCCAAAAGGGTCAGCAAATATAGCATTTTATAATCCGTAATCGGGTATTTCAGTCACCGATTGAATCTCTGTACATCCAGCTTTTATCTCCTTTGTAAATGTTTTAAATTGCATTGGGTTTATCAGTTTCAGGTGCTTTTAGTCCGAATTTCGTTTTTTTATCTCCAGTGTCTTCAAACTGTCTGCCACAACCATATCAATTTCTACTCCAATCATTATAAGCACATCCTTTACTGCTAAAATTGATCTACTTCTTATTTTTTAATTGACCTTGTTGCATAAAAAGTTGGGATATTGAATTCATGAAGCCTGCCTGTACCGTTTGTATCTTGATATATATCTGTTAGTACAAAGCCAGCTCGTAATTGTCCTCCAATCTGCTCTTCAATGGTATGTGAGAACTGAATTCCCAAATTGTTTTCTATAGATTCCCGGTACAGTTGTTCATCCTTTAACGGGTTATAGGGCAGCTTGCGAATTACCGTTTTTTCTTCCTCATCAAAAGCATAATTAATGCCAGTATCAAATCCGGCCAATAAAATTCCACCTTTTTTCAATACTCTGTAACATTCCTTCCAAACATGATAAACATCTTCAATATAACAATTTGAGACCGGATGAAAAATCAAGTCAAAAACTTCATCATCAAAAGGTAAAGGATTTGTCATGTCTGCTTTCACCAGCTTAATTTCATAGTTTTATCTTTGTGCAACCTCTTTTTCCTTTATTAATTGCATTTCCGAATAATCCAACACCGTACATTTTGCGCCTAATGCAGTAAATATAGGCATTTGCTGGCCACCGCCCGATGCCAAACCTAGAATTTCAGCATTCTTCATCTCACAAAACCAATCTTTCGGCACAGGCTTAGTAGGTGTTAACAAAACATGCCAATCATTATTCCTTGCTCTCTCAAAAGCCTCATGACTAATAGGTTGTCCCCATTCCCATCCGTCCTCTACCCATTTATCAATAACCTTGGAATTTACTTCGGTATATTTTTTATTCATATAAATCACCTTTCACGTTATAAACAATATCTTATTTCTAGTTTTATGAAGTCATTAATTAGCACCCATTGTACCATCTTCTTTTTTATTTCTTAAAGCAAGATCTCAAAAATACTTAAATACATGAAAATAAATATCCTCAAAAGCATATTTTATCAATAATTATCTTTTACATATTGAGCCCATTGGTTATATATCTCTTCTTCAGATACACCGAATACTTCTTTATAAGCGGAAGGCTTCTTTACCAAGTCCACAATTTTATCCATGCCATAAGTTTTGTGCAGAAATTCAATATATGTATAGGAAAAGCCATAAAGTCCTTTATTGCCGAATTTAATAGGATTACTTATTTTTGTATCTTTTATATCCGGCACATTTCCCAACGGATAATTAGGCTTGGCATTGCCTGATAAATTTCTATTTAATAAATAAAATCAAGTTAGCTATCTTGCATAACAATATAGACAGCCATGCCCGCAGCATTGCTCATCGTAGCCTCCGATATCCCTTGCCCGGGTACATCCGCATTCTTTTCTTTGGCCTGTATCTTTTGCACGAGAGGCTCTTTTCCCGAATAATGATTCAAGATAAGCTCCATCTATACAATGGCCCTTCTTTACTCCCGGAACTTCTTCGATAACAGGACTGCTGCATGTATAAACAGTAACTCCATATTTATCTGCAATCTCCACCAATTGGCTTACAAATTCAATTTGTTTTTGCTGAGAAGGAACTAAACAAGTAAAATTGGCTCTGTTCATTCTATGCTCCACTTTTTTATACATACAAACAAAGCTTATAGTACATCGGTTTACTCCAAAGGAAGAAATATCCCTGCATAAAGCCTCAAATACCTTTAACCTGGCTCTTTCAAAGTTATCGGGTGTCGGTTCCTTTTCTCCCTTGATACTAAAAACAATAGGGTCAAATCTCCAATTAATTTGCTTAGGTGAGTATCTTTTAGCCAATTGCTCCATCTGTCTGACAGCCTCATTTGTGTCAACAACTTTTGGCTCCAAAAACTTGGAATAACCTGTGACGGTAAATTGAAAATACAGATTATACAGGGATAAATATCCAGGATCTTTAAGTACATTGGCAAAGGACTTGGACCACAGGCAAATTGAATGTACCTTTTCAGGCGACAAATCCACCATGTACGTGGACTGATTGTAAGGATTCTTTACCATTGCATATTTATTTTTCAGACATTCCTGAAGCCAGTCATAATAAAAGGCAGGAATATCCGTTCTCCGGCTGCAGCTTATTATCTCAAGCATCTTTTTAGATATTTCCTCCATAATCATTTCTTTGTTGCATTAATTCATTAATAACACAAGATTGTTATTGTAAAACTGCATTTTATGTTTTATCAGCATGAGGGTACATATCTCCAAACACTTTATTTGCAGTCTGAAGTTTTTCAAGATACTCACGATACGAATCGCTCAATATCTTTAAATTTTCAATAAATACATCGTAATACCCACTCTCTTGCTGAAATTTTAATAATAATTGCTGAATTCTATATGTTAATGAGTTTTTATACTCTTCTGAATTTTTGTATTTTAAATATCTCTCAATAAATTCTTTATTTTCTTCCAAATACTTATCCATATTGTTTACTGAATCTATTATAGAAAAATTCATTCTTTGCATATTTTCTTCTTCCAACTGTCCAATCCCTTGATGCAAAAATTCCTCCAATTCTCTCGGAAATTCCATTTCTTGAACTTTATCTAAATAATTAACAATATTGTTATATGCCCTTTCTTTTTCTTTTGTATCAATTTTTCCATCGAGAAACTGACCGAAATGTATGCATAAATACATTCCATAACCCCCGGGAAATGCCTGCAGCAGTTTCTCTTTAATTGTAAATTGTTTTTCAATATGTTCTTCAATGTAGCTAATGGCTTGCTTAATATCATAATGTATTATTAACCGCTCCAAACACTTTTTCTTAGCCATTGCTTTTTCAGCTTGTAAATCCATTTTGTATTTGCATTTTGCCAAAGCAGCGGATTTATCTGTACTTGCAAAGATATCTTTAATATCCGCAATGCTAAGGCCTAGCTTCCTTAAAACTCCGATCTCTTTTAATATGGAAATATCCTCATCACTATAATTTATATAGCCATTATCCTCAATCTTTGGAGATATCAATCCCTGTTGTTCATAATATTCAATAGCTTTTTTAGTTAATTTGCATTCTCTACAAACATCTTTAATCAACATATTTATCACCCTGTAAATATCATAGGCCAGCACCTAAGGTGGCAGTCAATACTTTATAAGTATTATTTTTATATTCCATAGTGAATCATGTATTTACCCATCTTTATTGCACAAGTTGTCATTTCAATTAAAGCTTTAAGTTCTTGGGAATTAAATTGACTATTGGCTTCCATAATAATATTTCTAAACTGCATAAGAGACTCGGGAGGAATAAGTGTCACACCGCAATAATCCAGTCCGGTACCCGGTTGAACGGTACTCTGAAAATATGTCTTTATTCCCATTAATTCTTTACTATACTTTATAACCAGTTCTTCAATTAAATCATCATTTACCGAAATGCAATTATACTTTTCAGGCTCGTAATTACTATACCATTTGTTTTCTTTGAAAGTATCTATTATTCCAAACTCATGTTTTGCCAAATTATCCACTCCATTTAGTCATATTAATACCAACTTAATATGTTTAAGCTTATCTTCTCCAATCCGGTCTCAATAACTCTTCTCTTTCTTCCCAAGTTTTATACATCGCATGAAACCAAGCTTTTTTCCTTTTCGTGTATTAATTCATCTGAAGCCACTTTATTTTTATCAATATCGGTATACTTCATATTTATAGCTTTAATTAGGTCGCTAATTTTCATCTATAATCATTTTTAATCTAAATTATTTCTCTACCTAACTAAGAGCATCTTCACACCGATGCTTATAAAATATATTGAAAAAGCTATAATAAATATACCTAGCAATAAAATAATCCAGCGGTATATAGAATCACTTATTAATTTCTTGCCTTTAGAAAAGGCTATGGAAATTGCTGAATACCAAGTAAAATCCGATAATATATGTCCTATGAAAAAGAATAAAACACCTACTAATCCAAAAGCATAGGACTGGCGTATTGATTCCACACCCGTTGATGCCCACCATAAAATAAAGTATGGATTGCTGGCGCTTACAAGTATTCCCGTTAATACAAGGTTGTCCATTCTAGCATCACTATCTGCTTTTTGGTTCTCCAGAGAAACTGATTTGTTAATTCCGGATTTTATCATTCCATAGCCCATCCATGCAAGAAAGGCGCCGCCAAATAATCCGATAAATCCTGCCACTGTCGGATTGGAAAAAAAATCTTTAAGTCCTAAAGTCATAATGATAATTAATAACAGTTCCAGTATTCCATGCCCTAATACTATTAAAGGACCTGCTATCCATCCTTTTTTGAGGCTGCCGTTAATTGTTACCCCCAACATAGGGCCGGGCATCATTGCCCCTGAAAAACCAATTAAAAATGCACCAATAAAAATTCCCCACAAAACCATTTTTTACTCCCCCATATAATAAAAATATCCTTTTTCCTATATCTGCTTCCTTTCTAATACCTATTCACATAAATTCATTTAACTTTAATATCTACGTTTTCAATCGAACAAGCTTTGCTGTGTTTAAGAGTAAAATAAATCCTATATGCCTAAATTTTATGAAATTTTCATAATATTAAATTGTATATAAGTAAAAAACCCATGTCAAATCCTTCACAACTTTTAACAAAACAAATCCCGCAGCCAATCGAGATTTATCCTATATGCTACGGGACTTTAGATCAAACTTAGGAAAGAAGCACTCCCCATTATCTAAAATAATATTGTAATTTTTATGTTTTAGTATACCGAACCGGATGCTGTTGTATAGAAAATTCCATAGCAATATCTCACATATTGACTTCTGCACTTGTCAAATTCAAATCCTCGCTCTTGTAATTTGTCTAAAATATAGGCATCCAAGCAATAGGGACCTTTAGATTTTAATTTTACCGCTATTTCATTAGGAACTGTTACACTATGACTGCCTAAATACACCACATAGTTATCCCCTTGTCTCACAAAACTTGATTCGACATCAAACTCCCTTCCCAAACAGGTTACCACGTGTTCAATAAATTTCTCTTCCCTTTGGTTTTTGGCCATTAATCCTCTAATCCATCCTTGAGTATTCATTTAATTTACCTCCTAAATTATGATACCCAATAAAAATCTTACCCAGTTCAAGGCAATCAAAATTTCCGGCAATGGCCCATTAACCTTGTTGTTTAAGTAAAAAACCTTCTTGTCATAGCGACAAGAAGGTCATATACTCTCTATATCACTTATCGCATATGGCATTAGCACCTTGTCTTAACCGACAGGTTGCTGCAGGGTCATTGAGCCATTCTCTCGCCTGCTCTAGATAAGCTTTTTTATTAAGTTCACTAATATGTTAACATAAAATAGCTGTATTTTCAATATAAAATACAGTAAACCGGCTATGGACTCGACAAGAAGGGATAGTGTTTACCTTCTTTTTTAAAAACAATGCAGTTTTACTTTAAAATTTCCATAAGCCTGAATGGCCCAAAATCATAATGATCGGAATAAGTATATACGGAAAAATCCCACCTAAGTTTGTATCCTTCTTTTCCATCTATCCCAGCAGACATATCTATCAAGATATCTTTTTCATACCATTTACCGACTTCCAAACCCTGTTGTTTTAAATATGCAGGGTCAGTTGGCGGATAGTAGATTATTCTCAATGTAGCTCTGCATCTGTGATTCATACTGACATACATTAAGGATTCATCAGTAATTAAATCTGCCTGTGCAACAACCTTGTATTTCTTATATTTTTCAATTTCACTTTTTAGCATTGTATCTGGAAATATCATATCCTTGACTTTCCTATCATTACCCTTTTCGTCAAGATAACCGTTAGTTGGTTCTCCAGGATTGTAATAGAAAAGAACTCTTGTTTCATAATTACCTTTTCCACCTGTAAGTGTATATTCACTATAATATTGAGCTTCAGCATCCAAATTTCTGTAGTCAAAGGTATATCTGGTATTAAAATACTGTCTGTACATCGGCACGTAGCGCTGCAATATGCTTCCTTTTACTTCGGTGTTATATATATTTAAAATTGAATTAGTCAACTTTAATGGGTATTCATATAACCGCTTATTTACATAGGGAGAAATGGACCGCCACAATTCTGCATTAGATGGTTTTTCCACCTCCGGCATGGACTTTTCTTCCACATCTCTTATGGATAAAAGTAGTTCTTTAAGAGTCTCATCCGCACCCTGTGCACTAAATTTACCTAGCTTATTAATTAGTTCTTTACCTTCTTGTTTAGTTACAAAGCCATAAGGATTGAGATCACCTTCTTTATCGGCATCAATCACCCCTGCCAGATATAATGTAACCATCTCTTTTTGATACAGGTCTGATATCATACGGATATCTTTTACATTGCCAATATATTTTTTCCACTCTATCAATTTTAAATATTTTTCTCCATACCCAAAAATGAGAGTATTACATGGGATAAGGTCAAGCTGATGAGTATCATCGTTATCTTTAACAAAATACCCGTTTATTCCACTTGTAAATAATGCACTTATTCCTACCAATTCATCCATTAATTTAGCTGTTATTTTTGCAGCTTCTCTTTTTAAAATAGGCTTGTCATAAGAGCCATACTCTGCTGAAGGCAATACATATCCCATTTCTTCAGCATATTCCATAGTAACATCTTTTCCTATAGCCTTTAATAACTGGGTAGTAAATTCCCTAACAGTTAATATGTTGCTGAAATCCACAGGCAATTGAGGAATTTTTCTTCGGTCCTTTTCAAGAAATTTCATTAGAATTGCACACGCTTCTGCCCTTGTAGCGTTTTTATCAAATCCGATACTTCCATCGGAAAAACCGCTTATAATGCCGGAAGTGTATATTTTTAATCCGATGTCCTGAGCTTCAGAGCCAAGACTGTAGTAATCGGTAACCAAATAATAATATTCTTTGTAATTCTGAGGAATCTCCAGACTCAAGCCTTTTTCCTCAGCTTTTTTCCCTGTCCCGGCTCTGACAATCATTCTTGCCATTTCACCACGGGTTATGTATCGTGTGAAATCTGAAAACTCTCCATCTTGAACAATACCCAATTCCTTAGCCTTTCGGATGTAACCCTCAGCCCAGTAACTACTCTGGGAAGGTTCAATATTTTCACCTATGGCAGAAACTAAAATTGTTATAAACTCATCTACCCGGATTTGAGCATTTGGTTTGAAAGTTCTATCGGAATATCCTGAAATTAACCCTCTTTTTGTCAGTTCCATCACATCGTTATAATACCATGCCTTTTCGCTTACATCGGTAAAATGTACTGTGGGGTTTGCAAAAGCTTCTATTTTAGTTATAGATAGTCCAACGGGTAAAATTATACTTAATGCTACGACCAATGCTATGGCTTTAAATAAATATTTAGTATTCATTGTATTCCTCCTTTAAATTTTTTTCCTTTGTAAAGCAAAAAGCATAGGTATTAAAAAAGCATAAACTAACCCAGAGCGGTAATTAAAGTTTATATTCATCACCGCAAAACTTTAAGCTTTGTCTCAGATAACATTTCTTTTCAGATAAATCAAAGAATATTTTAAAGCATAATCCAATATAGTGATTTATACTGGAGAATAAAATCAAATCACAAAGAATTGCTGATTTTATGAAGAAGGAAGAAACAAAGCCAGTTACAGTAGGTTGTGATACCTACTGCGTTTATCAATATGTACCAAAAGTCAATGACCTTGCAAATGGATTAACCCTTTTTCCTTGATAAATTAAATTTGTGCAGTAAATTTGCATATTCATTAAGTACAAATGTTGTTAGCTTTACCACCTCCGAAATTCCTTTATAAAAGAGGTAACTGCCACTTATGTCATTATTAAATTAGGAATAACTTTATAAAAATTACAATTTGCCATACAGCACTAGTTATGTAAACGCTTAAGATTATTTTACAATATGAAAATTATTTTTTCAATTTTTATAATTTTCCTTTCTAACTGAATTTATCTTTCCGGTATTAATTCCAAAAGCATTTTAATATGTGGAATACCATCTTCCAGATACTCCTCAGATACTTGCTTAAATCCTACTTTTTCATAAAACCCTTTTGCATAGGTTTGTGCCCCTATTTTTATTCTATCTGCATTCATTTTCTCTTTGGCAATTTTAATGCCCTCTAAAACAATTCTTTTTCCCAATCCACATCCTCTTTTTACAGTCAATACTCTGCCTAAGGATACCTCCTCATAGGAAACCCCTTTGTCAACTACCCTTAAATATGCCTGAATTCCTGTTTCATCTTTTAAAAATACGTGATAGGAATATTTGTCTTTATCATCCAGATCTTGATATGCACAATTCTGTTCTACAACAAACACCTCAGCTCTGACTTTCAATATTTCATATAATTCTTCTAATGACAATTCATCAAATGGTTTCACAACTAATTCCATCTGTTCCCCTCCATCAAAATACTATTTGCCCATGTCCCTTTGATATTTTAAATTTTCAATCTTCTACAAAGGTATAGCACATACTACTATTTTATATCATAACCTATAAGAACATCTACCTTTTTGATCTTTATTTCCTTGTATTTTATAAGGAATTGTGCAGTTCAGATTGTGGCCTTTTGCAATATACTCTATAGTATTAACGTCAATAAATTTAAATCTTTCCAACCTTAGTCGAAAAGTCAAATCAACTGACTGCTGAAAAACCTAAGTTCTTATTGACATTAATACTTGCTACCAAAACCTTTTTATTATATTCCTTCATACTCAAAATATTAAATATATTGTGTTATCCTTTAACATCTCTAAAAATGCTGCATTATCTATTAATTTATCTTGTTCTTCAATTGAATTATCTTTCTTCTTTCTTGTGAATTTTATTCTTCTTGCCTGTCTATAACTGTCCACAAAGGTATTGATTCCTTGCTTATCTATATACCCAAGCTTGTACCATTCATAAATCAAAAAATCATTCGATTTGAAAGTTATAGAAGTATTAGCTCTGTCTTTAAATCGCTCATCTTTATAAAGCATTTCTTTAGCCTTTGAAACAAATTCATATGCATCCCTGTCAGTGCTAAATACAGTAATATTATCAATATTTTTATTGTAATAAAAAGATAATACATAACTTAAAACAGAAATAGATATCTCTCCTGCATTTTTTCTTTGAATCCTGCCGTTGGAAAGTTCTTTTTTGTCTAGTCCCTTTTCATAAAATACACATAGCCAATCTTCATAAGGTTCTAACTCCTCTACAGGTTTATTTTTTAAGATGTTTTTCTTGATAAAGCTAACAAGCCTGCTCACATTGTAACAGCAGTACAGGAACAGATAGTATAATTCAGCTTCTTTGTAATCCACCAATATTAAATAATCTACTTCATCTATAATTTGAACTTTCAAATATTGTTTTAAATCGTTTACATAACTTTTCCTATTTTCACTATCACAAATTTCAACCCAAACCCATTGAGGAATAAGGATTGTATCATACTGCTCAAATATCTTTTCAGGATCGATAATTTCACGTACCCACCTTAAAAATTCTACAGAATTATTGTCCAAGATGCAAACCTTGAGATACTTGCCATTAGAAAGGTATTCTTTTAAAGAGTTAACATCTTCCCCTTTCATCTGACAAGCCCCTCCATTTCTTTTTTAATTCTATTCTTTAACATAAGTAAAAATTGATAGTTGTCTTTATGATAGGAAACATCGGGGTTTTCTTTTATAGCATTTTGTATTCTTTTCTCCAATCCTCCCAAACTTACAATATAGGAGGGTTTTACCAACTCTGCGTCCAGCTCCAAATCTATAAATTTCTGCACTAAGCTCTTAGGCTTATTGTCAAAATGCTCAAGAATTTTTTCTTTTAAATCCAAATCATTATACTTTGTAACCGCTTCTTCAAATAGTTCTATTAATACTGCCTTATATGGAGCCTTATATACATCCATGCATTTTATAACTCTATCGATAAATTGGTCATCATCTAGTGAATAATAGTAGTCGTACACATTGCCAAAAATCATTTTTGCAGCAAAATAATCTGCTTTTCTCTCATTTAAATCCATATCAATAGCAATATTATGCGTCTCATCCATCAAACTGAAGTCATAGAACAAATGGTATATTTCATGCCAAGCCACGAAATATTGATAGACTCGGGGTTGGGCTGTATTGATAACGGGTATTTTAATTTTGCCCTTTGTAATAATAGCCCCACCCCAATACTCATCATCAATGGGAATTTGAATTAAATGGTGTTCTTTTAATACTGAAAAAGATAGTTTATCCTGCCCCGCTACTCTCGACTTATTAAATCTTACTGTAAAGTCATTCGTTAGCCTCAATATATCATCTTTTATCAGTTTATTTTTTTCAATAACCTGTTCAAGGTTTTTACTTGTTATTAATTCTGACATAATTTACACCTTCTTAACAGTAGTACAGTTCGAATATATGAATTATATCTTCTAAAATACCAAACATTTCTTGAACATTAGGTTTCATAGTGTGATTTTCCGGTGCATTGTCGGACAATGCAAAAATAAATTCCTTTTTAATCTTAGATTTTGGAACATAGTTTAGTAGTTGTTCTTCACTCATGTTCTGACTCTCTAAAATCTTTTTAATATGGGTTTTAAATGTAGCTAGACTGTTAACTTCTCCTTTTATTAGTTCGTTTAAAGTAGGCCTTGAAATATCAGTAATTTTCGAAAAAGATGACTTTGTATATCCGTTGTCTTTAATAATATTTAAAATATTTTCACCTATTAATTTTCTTTTTTCGAACAATACTTCAATACTCATTTTTTTACACCTCCCTGCTATATTATACACTAAAAATGTAAATAAAAATACGGTTTGTAAAAAAAATTTTTACAAATCCTATAATTCTTCCCTCAGCTTTTACAAAAAAAGAACAAAAGGACTTCGACTGGTCTGTCTAAGTCCTTCTGTCCCTTTTGGCTACTGAATTTCATCTATACTTTCTTTGTATATTTAAAATAAATTCCGCTCCAAACGACTTTACCCCAAACCTTTATGTTTTCTAGCCTTAACCCTATTCTCCTAATCTCTTACAGATAATAAAGTCGGTTCTTTCTAGGGCGAAGGTGAAAGGAAAAAAATGCATAAGATTGCATATTCTCTTGTGCTTTAATAAATTTTTTTCACTTCCGACATCAATATATAATACTCTTAATCTCTTTAAAATCAATACTTTCTATCTTATACCTTAACCCTTTTTACCTATCAAAAAGTAATCCCGCAGCAAATGAAGATTTCTCCTGCATCTGCTACGTGATTTTGGAACGGACTTTATTTTTATGGAGCGAACTTTATTTTAATGGAATCAACTTTATTTTGCATATACATAGTTTAAGTCTCATGGAACAAGGAAATATTCATAAAGAATTAAATGAAACTAATTATGCAGCATTACACACTTGTTATACCTAAATATGAGTTCCAGCCATTTTTATTAAATCGATTCATAGACTTTCTATACTGTTCATCAAACGTATCTTGTGTCGGATATGATAATTGACTATTAATTCGACTAAAAATATCTTCTGCTTCGTCTCGTTCAATATCACCAAAATAAACGCATAAAGCCAAAATATTTCTGTGAGTTAATGTTATAAAATCATCCATCCATTTGAATTCTGTGTAATTATCCGATATTATGATGGGTATTCTTAATGCATGAGCATAGCCTGCACATTCGCTTTCCCCTGGTCCTATAACTTTTCTCATATCTTCAATTATATCCTTCGCGAGTATATCTATAGACTTATCCTTTTTTCTATCTAACACTTTAAATATACTCCCGGCCTTATTAATAGCATGATTTATTATACTGTAATACTTTCCTGCGTTTCTCCTAATTTCAATATCATATACATATTGAGGAATTATTATTTCTTTAAATAAACATTCCAATATATCCAATCTATCAACCTTGGCTAAATTAATCAAAATATCGGTATCTGAAATTGCACCTATATAGCGCATTTTAATATTCCTCTTCATTGGGATATTCATATCCGAAATCATTAGGTGTTAGCCCTATAAACTCAAAACTGCTTTTCATATTCTCATATGAAATATTCCCTCTCTCGTAATTGCTTTTCACGAACTCAATATACTCTTTAGAAATATATGTTACTTTTGAAGGAATAATCAAGTCTATGCTATAGCCTTCCCGTTTGGTTAAAGATTGGAGTTTTTCTTTATTTTCTATTAAAGAAATGTCAATGAGTTCCTCATATTTATCTATAGAACACAGACCAAGTTGAATAAGCCTTTTTAACATTGCTTTATAACTTACTTTAAAATAGTTGTGCATTCTTACTATATGTCGTGGTGAAACACTATTTTTATTTACATTAATAATTTTGTAAAAAATTTCTTTTACATAATCTTCTGGCATTAAAAACTCGGCAGCAAATATATTCGCTGCCACATCTTCTTCTTTATATTTCTCTTTGTCAAAAATAACTTTTTCCTTTTTTAATATATCTGAATTATATACAATATGATACAACTCGTGGGCTCCCGTAAATCTTTCATGACCCAAGGTTAAATTACTGTTTAAAAATACAATAAACTGCTCCTCAAAATAAGTGCTAAACCCTGAAATCTCATCTGTTTCCATAGGTTTTCTTATTAAAAATGCAACCTCTGCAAGGATATCAAATATATCAGAAAGCCCTTTTTTAGCAAATCTGACTCTTACTTCTTCTGCTAATTCCTTTACCTTTAGCCTAGTTAACTCATCAGGGAGGTTTAAATCAACCATATCCAATATCAACACTCCTCCCATAATGGTTTTCTCTTTATAGGTTTGAATTCTCCATTATATATTTTCTTTTGATAAACAAATATCTTTATCATATCCTGAAGTTTTTCTATTTCATCAATGGTACTTTCAGAAAAATTTCTCTTTCTAAAAAGAGTAACCAAATCATCTTCTTCATCAAAAAGACTGTTTATATCTATACTTAAAATATTACATAAAACATTTAACTCTACAGCAGATATACTCCTGTTACCATTTTCTATTTTGCTAAGTGTTTCTCTGCTCATATTGATACCATTTTCCATGAGTTTCTCAACAACTTCGCTTTGGCTAAATGCCTTTTCCTCTCTGGCAGCCTTGATTTTTGCACCCAATTCATTTATATTAGGCATTTAACTCAACCTCCTTTTGTAATATTATATTACACTATATTCTCCATGTTGTCAATTGTTTATTCATTTATGTAACAATTCATTACATCAAAATCAATCATCTTCCCTAGAACATTTTCTAATTCTATTACATACTCATCTCTTATCCCAGCCTTCCTCATTATCTTCCACAATTGCAGTTTTTGTCCTTCTTTCTCTAATTCCTTAACTGCCCAGCATATCCTTCTTAACCTGAAGTGGTGATTAGTCTCTTTTACAGAATCCAGGTATGCTTTTGTCTTTGGAAGTTTATCTAAATGCTTTTCAAGCAAGCCTCTTATACCTAATTTACTACCAATTAGACTAATAGTAATCCTTTCAGGCTTTTCGTCCGAATTCAGCATCCTATCAACTACTCCTTTTATCTGAGACAATATCTCATTATCTCTTTGGTTCCAATCAACTCTGTTGTTTGCTACATTAGC
>Ga0134092_1000542_pt1 | contig 38255 bp, 32 predicted proteins | sample 3_6taG_FD_94454 | JGI IMG/M metagenome (GOLD analysis project Ga0134092, IMG submission 94454) | Switchgrass degrading microbial communities from high solid loading bioreactors in New Hampshire, USA - 3_6_20_6_A3 metaG | ecosystem: Engineered > Bioreactor > Semi-continuous > Anaerobic >... | reverse complement strand
ATGTGTTAAATTATTTAGTGGCATAAATACATTTTACACCAAATTCCGGACTTTTCGAAGTCCGGAATTTGCTTTTTAGACACAAAAGGGCTGTTACACTAATTTTCTTATTGCAACAGCCCCTTTACTATTTATATAATCTGCTGACATAGCCAATTGAAAAGTCTTGTGGTGTCGAATCCATAATTATATAAATCAACCTCACTCCGGATTCCTAGTTAAAAGCCTTTGCTATTATTACAACTCACCTCTAAAATAAGCATATAAGTTTTAGACTCATGAGTATTACCTTCAAAAAGCCTATATGAGATAGGATAGGTTCATAAAAATCTAGTGGAACTTTTAATTTTTATCCATCGTCCAATACAATATGATACAATATAATTATAATATTGGTATTTAACGGAGGATATGCAAAATGGAACTTAAGCCTGTAAAAAAATACACCCCCCCTAAGTACCCTGACAAAAAAATAATTCTATCCAATCCGGATATGTTAAAACTAATTCCCAACCGTTGGTCTAAAACTATAAGTACTCAAATTGCGTTTTCCTCATTATTGATTATGATGCTTACAGCATGCGAACCGAATATTGACAATTCCAACGGAAACAATACAACCGGCTATGTTGCTCCAATATTCGAACACGGTGATGGCAGGGGTAGTTTTGGATGTGAATCTGTGGCTCCTCCAGCTTTTTTATCGGAGGAAGAGGCCTATCAAGTAATTTGTGAGGAGGCAAAGAAAAGAGGAATTAATCTGGAAAAAAACAATGAGGTGCTGAAAGATATTCAAATTCCCGTAACCTATACATATGTAAAAAAATATGTCCCCAATCCTGAGAACCCTGATGAATATATTCCGGTGTATCCCTCAAAAAGAAAAAAGAAGGGCGATTTAGAGCTTGACGGCTATGACCAAAACAAGAAGATTGGCTTCGAGTTTGTGTCGGTTGATGACTTTATAGCTTGGCAAGGAAAATCAAGTAATTGGTCAACTGTTGTAGATTATAATGTGCTACACGCTGCAAAAACTTTGAGAGAAGGAATTGCTAAGAAGGAAAATGACAAATATATCGGAATTTTCTATGATCCGATGGCCAGTGTAGGTTCCACCCAAGACGGAAGATCGGAAGAATTGCTGCGTCAGCAAGTTGCTGATTTTATTGAATGGCTTAAAGCAATGAATGTGATATAAGAATATCATAAATACATATGATCCGGGAGGTAAACTCATGCACTATACATTACATCTGACAAATGACTGTAATATGCGCTGCAAATACTGCTATGTCAATGGTGAGAATATATGCAACATGAGCATTGAGACCGCAAAAAAGGTGGTAGATTTGGCTGCGGAAAGCAAAAAAAGTTCTATAGGTATAATATTTTTTGGCGGTGAACCGCTGCTTAATAAAAACCTAATCTATGAAATAGTAGACTACTGCAAATGGAAGGAAAAAAACTGCGATACTTTGTTTCACTATAAAATTACTACAAATGGGCTACTTCTAGATAAAGATTTTATGGACTTTTCCACTAAGGTCAATCTATTTATCGCCTTGAGCCATGATGGTATAAAAGAAGCACATGATAAAAACAGAATAGATAAAAACGGAAATGGCACCTTTTCACGCCTTAGTGAAAAAATAGACCTCCTTCTTTCAAAAAGGCCCTATGCACCGGTCATGATGGTTGTCAATGACGATACAGTCCAATATTATGCAGAGTCGGTCAAATACCTCTACAACAGGGGATTTAAGTATCTTATCTGTTCATTAAATTATGCCGGGAATTGGACAGAGTCGTCAATTAAGGTTTTAAAGGAGCAATATAAGGAACTTGCTGAGTTTTATTATGAAAGGACTCTTGCTGAAGATAAATTTTACTTAAGTCCCTTTGAGGTAAAAATCAGTTCACACATAAACAGAGAAACATACTGCCACGAAAGATGCGAGTTAGGCAAAAAGCAAATATCTGTAGGTCCTGATGGACTGCTTTACCCCTGCGTTCAGTTTGTAGGTGATAAGCAATATTCTATCGGTGATGTCAATACAGGTATAAACGAAAGCAAAAGACATGAACTATACAGTATTAATGAGGAAGAAAAAGAAAGTTGCCTGGAATGTGCCATCAGAGAACGCTGCAACCATTACTGCGGATGTCTTAATAAGCAAACTACCGGCAGAATTGACCGTGTTTCCCCTGTTCTTTGTGCCCATGAAAGAACTATTATGCCTATAGCGGATAAACTGGCCAACAAACTGTTCAAGAAAAGGAGCGGCATGTTTATCCAAAAACACTATAATGATATGTTCCCTTTGATCTCTCTTGTTGAAGATTCTACAAAACTATTGTAAATGCAAAATCATGCTGAAGTAATATTTATAATTTTTATTCCTCATATTGCTCAATTATTTTTTTTAATTCCTCGATTTCATCTTTACTAAGTTTTTCTTTTTGAAGAAAAGTTGTAAAAAAGAGTTTTAAAGATCCATTATATACCCTATCTATATGCTCTTCTGTTTGCATACGCATTACTTGTTCCTGATTTACCAACGGCTCAACGATAGCATTTTCATTTTTTATTGCTCCACGCTCACACAATCTTCGAATAACGGTATATGTAGTGGATTTCTTCCATCCCAACTGCTCACTGGCCAACTTAACAAGCTTTGTACTTGATATAGGTGAATGTTCCCAAATAATATTCATAAATCTGTATTCTGCCTCGAATATCTTTATTTTTTCCATCAGCAATTCGCTCCTTAAGTCTAACCTATTAAACTATTAATAGGTTAATATCTTAACCTTAAATTGTCAATTGTTAATCCCCTTTATAAATTACTTTTATGCTTTGCCATAGACTATCCAAATTCCCTTACAAGGCTATTAACAAGGCGAAAAGTCAAGATACCGCAGTACAACCAATAATTGATAATATGTCTCAAATATGATAAAATTTTATAAGAAGGTTGCGCAATTTATCCATAACATCAAATCACTTTCATTATAGCAATGTTCCTTTCCACATCGCTTTCTCAACAATTCAGCTTTATTTTTGTTGGATACTTTCCGGAAATGCTCCTAAACTACCTTTTGGAAATATTTTTTAAAACATATCGCAATATTTTTGATTGCTGCAGCAAAATTTTTTGAGTTGGATATTTATAGGTTTAATGATTTCCTTTACAACTTAGGTCTCCTTGGCAATAATTGCAAGCAATATGTAGGATACAGATATTTAGAAATCACTTAATTAAAATAAAAAAATATTACTAAAGGAGTGTATTTTATGAAGAAACTTTTCAGCAGAGGATTATCTCTGTTGGCATCAATTGCAATAGCCTTTTCAATTCTTTTATCCGTACCGGTTTCGGTTAAGGCTTCCAACTCCCTGCCTGTAAAAGTGGAAGCTGAAGATTGCATTCTCAGCAACGGTGCTGCTATTACCACCAATGTTTACGGCACTGAATATCCCGGCTATTCCGGTGACGGATTTGTATGGGTAGCCAACTCAGGAATAATAACTTTAAAAGTCACAGTTCCCGAAAGTGCTATGTATGAGCTTTCTACAAGATGCTGGATGTACCTCGGAAATGAGAATGACACCAGACTTCAGGCCGTTAGTGTTAACGGTAATCACCTTGGAAATTTCTTCATTCCAAACAAAGGCAAATGGATCGACTACAGTTTTGGGTACTTTTACCTTGAAGCCGGTACAGCAACCATTGAAATCGGAACATCAGGAAGCTGGGGTTTTATACTTTATGACACAATAACCTTTGACTATGCCGATATGCCTGAACTTAAAATTGATCCGGTTCTCTCGGATAAAAATGCAACACCAGAAACTAAAAAACTTTTTGAATATCTAACCAGTGTCTACGGTAAATACGTTATTTCCGGCCAGCAGGAAATTTACGGCGGCGGAAATAACGGCAATATGGAACTTGAATTTGAATACATTTACGAAAAGACCGGCAAATATCCTGCAATAAGAGGCTTTGATTTTATGAATTACAATCCTCTGTATGGATGGGAAGACGGTACAACAGAACGCATAATCGACTGGGTAAAAAATCGCGGCGGTATTGCAACTGCTTCTTGGCATATTAATGTTCCGGTTGATTTCGCAAATTATAAATTAGGAGAATTTGTGGATTGGACAAAATGCTCTTACAAACCGACATCAAGCTTTAATACTGCTAAATGCCTTGACAAAACATCAAAAGAACATGCATACCTCATGATGGCAATTGAAGATCTTGCAGAACAGCTTCTCATTCTTCAGGAAGCCAAAGTTCCTGTCTTATTCCGTCCTTTCCATGAAGCGGAAGGTTATAACAACATAGACGGTTCGGGAGCATGGTTCTGGTGGGGTTCCGCCGGTGCAGAAGTCTTCAAGGAACTATGGAAACTTCTATATAAAACGTTAACTGAAGAATATGGCATTCATAATCTTATATGGGAAGTAAATCTTTATACCTATGCCAATTCCTATGAATGGTATCCTGGTGATGAATATGTTGACATCATCGGCTATGATAAGTACGAAGGTTCACCCACTACCTGGGGAACAAGTGCCGCAACTTCCCTATTCCTTACTCTTGTAAACTATACTAACGATACAAAGATGGTAGCATTGACTGAAAATGACGTAATTCCCGATATTCAAAACATTGTTAATGAAGGAGCATGGTGGTTATATTTCTGCCCATGGTATGGCGAGTACCTTATGAACCGTAACGATCCTGTTCTTCTAAATACTATCTATAATAGTAAGCACGTAATTACTTTGGACGAACTGCCAAAAGACCTTTATGATACCGGAAACTACACTCCAACACCTACACCACCTAAACGTGTAGTGGGAGACCTGAATTCCGATGATATTGTTAATTCTATTGACTATGCTCTTTTAAAATCATATATACTCGGATTAAAGCCCTCTATAAACTTAAATAATGCCGATGTAAACGGCGACGGTGAAATAAATTCTATAGATTATGCATATATGAAGCAAAGACTTCTTGGTATAATCAGTAAATTCCCTATTGAATAATATATTAATTATGCTGCCGCATTAATGGTTAAAACCTCTAGTGCGGCAGCTTTTTAATTTCATCATTTAAAATCTATCTCTGATGATACTTTCACTACTTAATGCGGATATTTCTTAAAAATTATAATTAATCTCTTTTATCATAATAGTAAAAATTCCTTTACATAATAATTCATCGATATTAACATACAAATATTATTAAAATAACTGGTTTTTACAAAGAAAAATTGATATAATTATAATCGCTTGGGATATGGATAATAAAATATCATTAATTTCTCCTAAGTAAAATCACATCTGAAGTTGTATTTCCATCAGCACTAAGCATAAAAAGGTATTTTATTTCAACCATCTCAAGAATCATAAAAAGAATGAAATCGGTAATGTTAGGGGAGAGTTTTGCAGTGAAATCTAAATTGATTAGTGTCTTTTTGTTAATAGCAATGCTATTAACATCAAATGTTATCTGTATCGAAGATGTTTATGCAGAAGAGTCCACATCAACAGGGATTATTGCTGTTTTAGCCGGTGGAAATATTACTGTTGCTGTAAAGGACAATGGTTTAATATACGTTTGGGGAGAAGGCATTAGCGGAGATTACGCTGTATATGATTTAATAAACGACTATGACAGTATTCCGTCAGCCAGTGACCTTTTTTATAAAACGAGCGAACGTCCATGTTATCAAGCCGATGATCTTAATGTAATTGACGGTGCCCTTCCTTCAAAAAGCGTCAATATCGGCGGTATTACATTAAGTATAAGTCCTAGAGGAAGAATACTGTTAAATGGAAATTCAAAACCTGGTCTTGTGAGCAATATGGAACGTATATACGGTCCTGAAAAAATATTGACCAATGTAAAAGAAGTATCTGAAGGGAGAGCTGCTTCAATAGCTGTAAATAACGATGGAAGCGTTATAGCTTGGGGAGATAATACCTATTGGAAAGTCTCGAATGCCAGAAATATATCTTCTGTTAAAGCTGTTGCCGCAGGATATGATCATCTGGTTTGTTTAAAAGAAGATGGAACTGTAGTAGTTACCGGAAACAATTTTTACAAACAATGCAGCGTTCCGGAAGGATTAAAAAATGTTAAATCCATAGCAGCAGGTGATTATCATACAATTGCTTTAAAAGAGGATGGAACAGTTTCAGTATGGGGACTTGGAATTTATATGTCAAATCCTAATATTCCACAACCCATGGGATTAGACAGAGTTGTTGCCATAGATTCCGGAAGCAGGCATGTAGTAGCATTGAGAGATGACGGTACAATAGCAGCATGGGGATCTAATCTTTTTAACCAATGTAATATACCTGAAGAATTTAAGTGGAAACAAGAAGAACCTGTGAACACGAGTCCTTCACCTACTCCTACTCCTATTAGTTCCGGTACGCCTTCTCCGAAATCTACTGCCTTTAAAAAGGTATTTGGAGGAGGAGATTCCCTTTGGGCTATTACAAAGGATGGAGAGTATACATATTGGGGAAGTTTGAGTGCTGCAGAACAAATGACAGCATTATTCCCCGGTGTTAAAAAAGCTAAACATGTATCCTTTTCATTTGGCTTAGGAGCTATGTTGGATGAAGAAGGCAGAGTTTATATGTCCGGCAGCTCCACTAGTAATTATAGGGTGCCTAAAGACTTAAAAAATGTAAAGCAAGTGGAATGTGGATCGCAATTCACAGTAGCTCTTAAAGATGATGGTAGTGTAGTTGCATGGGGTGATAATAGCTTCGGCCAAATCAAGGTCCCCCAAGATTTAGGAAGAGTGAAAGAAATAGCTTGCGGTTATAATTTTGTACTTGCACTGAAAGAGGACGGAACTCTTTGTGCTTGGGGAAGTAATGAGTATTCTGAATGCGAAATACCATCGGGTGTTAAAGATATTAAGACAATAGCAGCTTCAGGTCGCCATTCCCTCGCACTTAAAAATGATGGTACAGTTATATCTTTTGGTTATAATCCATATAGTGCCTTCGATGTCCCACAAGATCTTACAGGTGTTAAAGCTATCGCCTGCAGTTATAATCAAAACGCAGCTTTAAAGGAAGACGGAACACTTGTTGTATGGGGATATAATATAACGGATCCAATAGTTCTAAAGAATATAAAACACATAGTAGGCGGAATTAATTTTATGCTGGCTATTCATGAAGATGGCAGTACTATCAAATGGGGAGAATATAAACAATATGTTGAAACTTTACCCGACACATTAATTATTGAAGATCTTGAAGACGATATACTTTTTGGTGACCTAAACCTAGATAATACTGTCGATTCCATTGATCTTGCTCTTTTAAAGATGTATTTGCTTGGCATAGAAAAATCTCTTCCAACAAAAAACGGTGTAAGTTTAGCAGATTTGAATGGAGACGGACAGATTACTTCAGTAGATCTTGCTTTCTTAAGGAAATATGTTCTAGGAATGATACGCGAATTCCCTGTCAGCAAGGGAATGTAAACACAGACTGATATAATACGATACATAAAGGCTGTCCCATCAGTAGTCAATATCTTTGGTGAGACAGCTTTTAATTTTCATCATTAAGAAGTCCTATTCGATATTACTTGCGGCGCATTCGGCGGGTACTGCTGAGGTAGTAGCGGATATAAATTGTGGAACTCTTCTGCCAGATCCTGTGCCTCTTCTTGAGATACATCCCTCACTCTTTTATAAATGTAAATAACACTCCCATCCTTTAATTTAAAGGAATATTCGAGTTTTTCAAAGGCCTTTCCGAACCCATCACCCTGTAGAATTTTATTTGTAGGAATTACCACAACCCTTTGGTCTTCAGGATTTAGGTGATATAGTGGCGGATCTCCCAAAACAACATAATCACATTCAAACAGCCAAAATGGAGTTTTTGAACGTTGGTCAACAGTTGGTCCAGTTATTAAATACAGTCGCTGTTTCCAATCCTCTTCCGGCATCCCTAAAGACATTTCAAAGTAAGCCAGTATATCAGAGTTTAGAGAGAAGGAAGAGGCCAATACCCCGATATAAGCAAACTGCAAAGAAACCTGAACCTATGTTGGAAAGTACACGAACTTCGTTATCCTGTATAATATTTGATATTGTACCTGCTCCTGCATCAGTCAGAATTCCATGTGAAAACAAGCTTGTTAAGAAAGATATAAATATCATAAATATATAGGTATATACGTGTTTTAGCTTTCTACCCCTATCCCCTACTATTCCATTAACCAGATTTTCTACGAAGTTATTTTTATAAGCAAAATAACATATACACATTGATAATAAAAAAATCAAGGGTAAAATATAACGCAGCTCTAAGTGAAAAGACTTCCAATCTATAAATAATCCTTTAATTCTATATGCTCCAAAAAAACTCACAAAAATACTAAATAACAAGTAATATAGTACCTTAAAAAAGCTATGCCTTATATGTACTGTCTTCGCTGATGGTGTAGCATTTATGCCAGGCAATACTACCATCCCTTTTTATAGCATTTTATGCAAATTAATGTAAATTCAGTATAATTATATCATCAAATTCTGGATATATAAACAAGAAAATTAAGATATATAAAAAAAAGATATTATTTGAATAAAACTGTCCAGGTAAATTTCAGATAGTATTGCCATTTTCTTTTGAGAAATATATTGTTTCACATCCATATTGCTTATAGCCATTTAATAAAAGCTGTCTTATCTTTACTGTTAAATCCGCATTTTTCATAAAAGCTTAAGGTTGCCTTATCCTTCGCTCCTGTAAGCAGCATAATTTTGTAGCATCCGCTATTTTGAGCAATCTCAACAGCCTTTCCCATCAAAGCTTTGGCATATCCTCTGTTTCTATACTCCTTGTGTGTGACAACATTTTCAATCAAAGCATAAGGTTTCATTCCCCGTGTAAGATTTTTTATTATCACCAAAGTTACACTGGAAACTATTTTTCCCTCAGTTTCGGCAACTAGAACATGATAGTTCTTATCCTCAATAATTTCATTCCATAGTGAATCGAGTTTTTCACTTTTGGGAAGTTTCTCTGTCTCATGTAAGTGTAAATATAACTCTTGCAAGCCGTTAAGATCGTTTACTTGTGCCTCTCGAAAAAGCATCACACACACCCCTTAGTATAAATTATATATATTGAATTTTCCTAACATTGAATCTCAATACCGTTTTTAATTTATGAACTTCAGTTTTACGCGGATCTGAAAGGTATATTTCGCGATGTTTTAAGCATGTCCTCTCATATCCGTTATCCCTACAGAATTGTCTCATTATTTCAAAACTCTCAGGCTCAGCATCGTAACTTCCTATATGAAGCATCTGACAGCACAAGCCCTCAGTTATTGCATCAAATCTTATTTTATCAATATAAGCATTTGCTTTCTTATTTTTTGCTTCAGTAATAAATCGTTCAAATAATTCTTCCGTTAAGAAATCCGGCTGCCGAATCATAATGGAGTATTTAAAATTGCTTTTATAAGACATTTTCACCGAATAACTAAAGCTATAAAGTGCTTCAGTGGCCAATTTAAAAGCTTCCCCATTCGGATCGCCTTCGCCATCTATTATTGCAAAAGTCATTGAAGGCACATCAATAATTGAAGGGCTGTTTTTAGGGAGATATAATTCTTTAAAGGCTTTTTTATAGTCCAATTTATTCATTTAGCACTCCTCTTAAATCCATTTTTTACTTGTAATAACCTCCGGTTTATCTTCAGTATTACAAGCAAGAGCTGGTATCTTCATTAATTTAACATATAAAAACTGACAACAGTGTGTCATATTAAGAATATTTCTCTATACACTTTTCAAGTTTACTTTTTAAATTATTTCGAATAAATTCAGGTTCAATAACCTCAGCATCTTCACCGAACGAAAGAATATATCCATACAGCCACTCATCATCCGGTAAGTTTACTGTAACCAAAAAGCTTCCATCTTCATTTTCTTTAATAGAATCATATCCGAACTCATCAAATACTCGAAACCCCATTCTCTGATGTATTTTTAGAACCACTGTAACCAACTTCATACTAACTTGGCTTGATTCTATTGAAATGTGTTCAGGACAATTCCGAGTAAATGAGTTATCCAGGATTGATAAATTTTTTATTCGGCTGACTTTGAATATCCTAAAGTCATTTTTCTTATGGCAAAAAGCATAAACATACCAAGCATAGCCCTTGAATACAAGTTTTAATGGTTCAACGGTTCTTTCTGTCTTTTCTCTATTAGAGCCATAATAGCTAAAGGACACCATCTTTTTATTCAAAATAGCTGTTTTAAATATACTGAACTTCTCCCTTTCATCATCATCGCTGCTCCAACGTGAAAAATCAACATCAATCCAACCGGTATCGGTTTTGCCGAAAATAACGGACAGTTTGTTTAGTATAGGTTCTACATCTTGTACATTAATAGCCTTAAGACTGTGAAGAGATGAAATAATCTCCATCTGCTCTTTTTCTGAAAGCATGGATTTGTTAAGCACAAAATTCTCAAGGAGACTAATACCTCCGCCTTTGCCCTTATTGGTGTAAACAGGAATACCGGCACTGCTTAAAGTATCAATATCCCTATAAATAGTCCGTTGAGAAACATTAAAATGCTCGGATAATTCTTTTGCCGTGACTGTCTTTCTACTAAGCAAGATATAAACCATTTCAATTAGCCGGTTAATTTGCATATTTCACCACCTGAATTTATTATATCATACATAACAAGTATATCCATCGGGTTTGGCTCCCTTACTCGCCATCCATAAAAAATGATTTAGATAAATTTCAGCCTATATATTTCATGCTGCTTTAGAGCAACGTTAACATTTTATTGAGGTTTTTTGTTTCTAGTCAATAGTATAATTATGAATAGTATATCATTCAATTGAGGTGAATATATGGTTAAAAATAGAATTATGATTGTGGAGGACGACAAAGCAATTTCCGATGGTATTGCTGTCAATTTGCAGTATTCGGGATATGAATATAAAGTATTTGCCGACGGGAAAGAAGCAGCTGATTCTTTAGAAGACGATCATTCCTATGACCTCGCCTTACTTGACATTATGCTGCCTGGTATAGATGGTTTTGAACTGCTTTCATATATGAAACAATACAATATACCTGTTATCTACCTTACAGCAAAGAGTGATACTTCTTCTGAAATTAAGGGACTTCGTGACGGCGCAGAAGATTACATTGTCAAACCTTTTGATATGCTAACCCTGCTGGTACGCATTGAAAAGGTGCTGGAGCGCACCGGCAAACTAAATCAAATACTGCGTATTGGCGATATTACGCTGGATCTGGAAAACCGCACCGTTACAAAAAGTGGTCATGAAGTAATCTTAAAACCTCTCGAATTTGAGGTTTTTGCCATGCTTGCCAAGTATAAAAATCGTACCATACTACGGGAGAAGCTGCTGAATGAAATTTGGGGAGCGGATTTTTTCGGAGACACTCACACTATAGATGTACATATATCCAACCTACGCAAAAAGCTGGATGCTTCCGACATTATAAAAACTGTTCCAAAGTATGGCTATAGGTTGGAGGATAAATGATATGAAATTATGGCAAAAAGTATCCATTGCCAGCATAGCAGTCCTGCTGACAGTTGTAACTACATGCAGTACATTGCTGCTGCTACAGGCTAAAAACAATATGGTTCAACTTATTACAGAGCTGGCAAAAACAGAACAATGGAATTTATCAACTTCTTTCTCCGAAATGGTTAATTTTTATCTTTATGATGAAACTAATCCTGTTGTAAAGCGTTCAGGTATCAACTATTGTTTCAAACGCTTTGCCAACAATTCATCAGTGCTGGTCGGTAAAGAAGGCATAATTTACTCTTCAGTGAACATTAATCCGGAAAATATATTGCCGATAGATAATCTCAATGAACAAAAGGTATCGTTGAAAAAAATCAGTAACAGAAATATCCTCATAGTGGGCAGTAGACTTATTCTTCTGGACGACTGTTATTTTGTATACACAGTCAAAGACGTGACAGAAGTTTTTGCCAGCATTAACACAATGACCTGGCGTTTTGCCGTAATCTGTGGAATAGGAACCCTTGTAGGAACTTTGCTCATTATAGCACTTGTCCGTCATGCAAACAAGCCGCTTATGCGACTAAAAGATGCAACCCGATGCATTGCCGTTGGTGAATATGACAAACGAGCTCCGGTACAGTCTAATGACGAAGTAGGTAAACTGGCCATGGATTTCAATATTATGGCTGATGCTGTGCAAACTCATATTTCCAATTTGGAAGAAACAGCAAAACGTCAGCAGTTTTTTATAAGCGGTCTCACCCATGAATTCAAAACACCGTTGACCTCCATGATAATTCATAGTGAAACATTGTTATCTACTGATTTAAACAAAGAAGAAGTTCAAAATTCTCTTCTTCATATCTATACACAATGCCGGTGGCTGGAACGTCTAACTCAAAAATTGCTAAAACTCGTTACGTTGAAAGAAGATATTAAAATAAAACCGGAGAACGTAAAAATGCTGTTTGATGACGTTATTGAAAGTACATCCGAGATAATTTTTACGCGCAATACTCCTATAAAAGTTGAATGCAAAACTGAATCCTTGAATATGGACTATGACCTGATAAAATCCCTATTGATAAACCTTATAGATAATGCTTCCAAAGCATCCGAGCCCGGTCAATCCATCACTTTGAGGTCCTATAACAATATACTGGAAGTGCAAGATAACGGCAAAGGCATACCACAAGATGAAATTGAGCGGATAACCGACCCATTCTACATAATAGATAGCTCTCGCAGCAAGAAAAACGGTGGCAGTGGGCTTGGCCTGGCATTGGTAAAACGGATAGCCGATGCCCACAATGCTCAACTGATTATTGACAGTCAAGTAAATGTAGGAACCACCATTAAAGTAATCTTTTCCGACAGTCTGCAAAATAAATAGTTTTTAAAGCAACCAAATGAAACGAGGTGTACTATGAAACGAATATTTATATTGCTTTTGGCTTCAATAATGCTATTTAGCTTAGCCTCCTGCCAAAAAGCATCAGGAAGCCTAATGGTAATAGAGCAGAATAATGATATGATGCTTAAGATGGCTTCTGGAAATGATAAAGGAAAGAAGACACTACATGAGATGCTGAATATCCCTGAACGCATGATACTGTCATTATCCGATTCAGCAGGAGATATTAATTTAAACGTTGATGCGGATATAATTCTTCCGGATACGGACAGCATTCCCATAGTTAAGGTGCGCGGCCGAAATTTCACTCAGGAAGAAGCAGACCGCATAATTGAGTATTTTATAGGGGACGCAGCTTTTAACGACCGCTTTGAAGCCGGGTATACTTACGATGAAGAGAAGTTGATGCACTGGACGGAAGAACTGTCAAAGGAAACCGATCCGGATAGACGGAAATCGCTACAGCGGGATATTGATAAATTCAAATCAGCCGGGATTACAATACCCGACAAGCCCCATGATATTCTTCCTGCCTCCAAAGTGTTTGAACCGACAAAGTATGGAGCCATGCAAATTAAAGGTTATTCAAAAGACGGAAATAACCACAAATATCTTATCATATCCAATCACCTTGCCGAAAACAAAAACATGGTACTCTATACATGCGAACAAAGAGGCTATGCGGATATCGGGCATGAAGGAACGTATCTTTCTGCTGCAAGTAAATGCGACTTAAAAAAGCTTGGTCTTGAAACAGCAGAACAATTACCGCTTTCCATCTCACCGGAGGATGCCAAGAATAAAGCCTTCGATGCACTCCGAGCCATGAATATTTCCAATATGGAGCTTTTCTCCTACGAAGAAGTCTGGGGTGAAGCAGCCTTGAATGGAAGTATTGCTAAACGGCAGGAACACCATGCTTATCGATTGGAATTTGTTCGAAACATTGGGGGTGCACTTCTAACCTATACAGAGAACAACATCAACAGGACTTTGGTAGAAATAGATGAAAGAACCGGCAAAAGACTTGCGTCAAGCTGGCCCTATGAGCGGGTAATGTTCATCATCGATGATACCGGTATCGTAGAATTTTTATGGGAGTCTCCTTATGAAATAGCGGAACAGGTAGTAGAAAATGCTAAACTTTTGTCATTTGATGATATTAAGGCAATCTTCTCCAAAATGATTTTTGTCACCCACGCTCAGCATGGAGAAGAAGCAAAACTTACCTTCAATATTGACCGGGTACAGTTGGGAATGATGCGGATTCAGGATAGATACAATCCGGGAACCGGCCTGATTGTGCCGGTATGGGATTTTTTCGGCACAATGACTTTGAATGGGAATAAAATCAATACTGGCCATACAAGTCATTTAACCGTCAATGCCGTTGACGGCAGCATAATAAACAGAATGAAGGGATATTAACCAAAAATAGAGCAGGTACGGAAAACACTACATACCTGCTTTTTTAATTCTTGGTGTGTTAACCTTTTGTTGAGATTTTGTTGAATACTTTGCATCCGAAAACAAGTTAGACTTATTACATACGATACAAAGCAGAAGAAAGGATGCAAAGGAGAGCAACAGGATGAATCTAAAAAAGATTGTTTGTTTTACAGTAAGTATAATGATGGTTTTTAACCTTACAGCATGCGCCCCTGAAGATCCAACAGCCGAAATGGCCAATTCAACATCGGAAATCTCTTTTAAGAAAGAGCAAAATACGCCCGTTCATAACTCTATAGAAGCTCTGCTGCTAAATAGCCCGCTTCATATCAGCAGGGTTTTTAGCGAAAATTTTAAAGTAGAAGCAGACGTACAAGTCCCCAAGGTCAAAAAAGCAGATATATTATATGCCAAATACATGACCTTTGATGAACAAAAGCTATTATCCATTTTTTATAAAGGGAAATCACCTCAAAGGAGTCTAAACAGCTATGATGGCACAATAATGTACAAAGATGACAGTTCATACCTTAATATGAGCAGCGGTTTCATTACATACGCCACCCAGGATTATCAATACGTAAAGTACCCCACTGATTCCTTTGTGGCATCCAGTGAAATTTTTTCTTCCAATAAACGGTTTGATGAAGTGTATAAACAGGAAAATCTAGACTTTATGCCTAAATCAAAAGCCTTTGAAACGGTCTCTGAAATTTTTAAAGAATTGTCCGTAGATATAACGGAAGATGCTGAAATTTATGCCATTGATTCTTTCACAATGCAAAAGCAGCAGGAGGAAAGAATCCAAAAAGATATTGATTTTCAAAAGGAAATGGGTATTTCCCCCTTGAGAAACCCGACGGAAGGCTATCAAAAAAAAGACACCTTTACACCGGAAGATGATTTTTATATCTTTTTCTTCAAGATGGTTCAAAACGGTATACCCATCACTCAAAAATCATATATAATTCAGGCAAACGAGCGGCTTTTAAACGGCTCAACCGCCAGAATATCCTTTTCTCGGAAAGGCATAATCCAATTATACTTTAATGGAATTTATCAACAGCAAGGTGTTGCAGAATCCCCAAATACTCTTATATCTGTTGAAGACGCACTCCAAAAAGCTTTTGAAAAGCACAATGCCATTATATCTACAGACAAAGTAACCGTTAAAGCAATCGACTTTGAATATGTACCTGTTCCTTATAACAGCAACTATGATGAAGTAAAGCTTACTCCGGCATGGTGCCTGACATTGGATATTGAAAGTACTAAGCCTTCAAAGGATTTAAAACAAGGTTTACAATCTAGTGTAAGCCGTAGAATAATGTTCATCAACGCTGTATCAGGGGAAGAAATCCAGTAAGAAAGAGGTGTTCTGCCATTAAAAATTTTATAACAATACTTAAAGCCGATTTTTACCGTGCGTTTTTTTCCGGAGGTTTTGTCATTGGAATTGTATCGACAGCTGCCATATTCTTTTTTGGCTCTGTAGGCATGATATCACATAATTCTTCCGCTGTTGCTGCTTTCAATAATACATACAAGTATAATAATATTTTGGAGCTGCTTATTCTCTGCGCAACTTTTGCGTATGCTTCAAGCTTTTGTATAGACTGGCAGACAAGGTTCGCTTTTTCCGTAACCATAAGAGGTGGCAAAACCTCTTATGCATTATCCAAATGTGTTACTGCAGCTGTTGCAGGCGGAGCTGCTGTTGCCATTGGCGCAGCTGTATTTATCGGCTGTGTATGTGTGACACAGCCAAGTATATTGCCTAAAGCAATTGAAATAGAAAATGAATTCTCTTATCAAGCCTTTGGCGATTTGCTGGTAAAAGGGAAATCAGCTTTATTTTTTCTTTCATATATTTATATCATATTTTTGCAAGCTTCCTTTTTTTCATCCTTAGGACTTACGATGTCGGCTTATATTCCAAATCGATATGTTGCATATATTTCCCCTTTTGCTCTAAGCTTTATGTTTAACCAAATTGCTAATGTTTTTGATCTCCCGATATGGTTAGATCCGATGAGACTTGCATCAGCTAAGGTATATTATGCCTCGACCTATACAATTATCGGCATAGCAACAGCCACCTTTGTCTCTCTTACCGTTATCTGCCACTTTCTATTCATTTGCACTGTAAAGAGGAGGATTGCCAATGGTTAAAAAAGTATTCTGCATTGCCCTGTATTCCATCCGGCAGTGGATATCAAATCCGCGCATAATCTGTCTCTTTATTTTCATGAGTGTATTTATATGGAATAGCTTTGAAGCAATCGGTAACTTCGCTGAAAAGACGGGAATAAAAACCAACCCCCTTGTCTTTCCCTTTTTCTCCAGCAATCCGGTCAAGCATCTGATATTACTTGCCGGCATCGTATTTTTATTCTCCGATGCCCCCTTTATCAATAGAAATCAGCCCTATATCATCATTAGAAGTAAACGCATACCTTGGATACTGGGTCAAATTCTGTATATTGCCATGGGAAGTGCTATCTATTTTTTGTTCCTAATGTCGGTTTCCCTATTGGTTCTATTGCCAAATGCAACCTTAGCTATAAAGGGTTGGGGAAAAATTATCAATACCTTGGCACAAACTGACATGAGAGCTCAGATAAATTTGCAATTTGGAATAGCAAAGGAAATAGCAACCTTTTACTCCCCCTTTGAAGCCTTTTGTCTTAGCTTTCTCTTGAATTGGGGCACAGCATGTTTTTTAGGCTTGACCTTGCTACTAATCAATTTAAAATTTAATAGAAGAATTGGCTTTGTTATCGTAGGTCTAATTCTGTTTTTTGACTTACTGGTAACAAACGTGCTTCCGCCTACATTTTATCATTTTTCACCCGTATCCCTTTCAAGGTTGAGTGTCTTAGACCCAATGGGGGTTTCAATGTTTCCAACTGTGACCTATCCCTTCGTTTTTTTCAGTGTAAGTTTTGTTGTTTTTTCTGCTTTACTGGTTGTAAGCATAAAAAAGATATCTATAGATATTACATCAGAATTATAAGGAGATATATTATATGTCAGAAAATATAATCACTGTAACCAATGTCAGTAAGCACTTTAAAGAAGGAACTGCGCTAAAGAATGTGACCATCGCCTTTGAAAAGGGTAAAATTCACGGTATCATTGGCCGCAACGGTTCGGGTAAAACGGTTCTTTTCAAATGTATCTGCGGATTTATTCCGCCCTCAGCCGGAGAAATTGTTGTAAGCGGCAAAGTAATAGGAAAAGATACCGATATTCCGGATAATGTAGGAATCATCATCGAGTCACCGAGTTTTCTTCCAAATTACAGCGGATACAAAAATCTTCGCCTTTTAGCCTCTATTAACAATAGAATAAATAAAGACACAATACGTGCCGCTATGACAAAAGTTGGGCTTGATCCTGACAGCAAAAAGCATGTCAAAAAATATTCTATGGGAATGCGTCAAAGGCTCGGCATCGCCCAAGCCATCATGGAAGATCCCGAGATCCTGATCTTGGATGAACCAATGAATGGATTGGACCATGCCGGTGTAAAGGAAATTCGCCAACTGTTAAAAGGTTTAAGGGATGATGGAAAAACCATAATTTTATCCAGTCATAACTCCGAAGACATTCAGGAACTTTGTGATACCGTTTGTGAAATGGATGCAGGGATATTGAAAGTAAAACAAAGATAAGACTAAATACTAGGTTACATCTATCCGATAATCGGCAACAATGCCATCTTCTAAAATTAATATAAGCCAAACATCATCTACATATTTAACACCTAAGTAATAGACAACCTACAATCCTATTTTATCCATCGATATACGCTCCTTATTGTTGATGTTCAATCGGATTTCTTAACTCAACACAACCTTTGAATTAATTTACTCTATTCCAACTTAAGCTCAAACCAAAAAATACTGCCTTTACCAACTTCCGATTCAACTCCATACTCACCGTTATGCATCTCAATAACTTTTTTCACAATAGTAAGTCCCAGGCCCGTACCCATAACAGGTCTTTTATGTTTTTTATCAACCTTATAGTAACGTTCCCATATAAAAGGCAAATCATTGGGACTGATACCCTCTCCGTGATCTATTACCTCTATTCTCACACTATTTTCCTTGATAATTTGCCTAACAATAACTTTCTTATCTTCTCCACCATAATTGATTGCATTTAATAAAAGGTTATAAAAGGCTTGGGTAATCTTTACCTCATCGGCATACACAGACAACTCTCGGTCATACTCAAAACACAGCTGATAACCGTCCTTTTTAGCCAGCTCGTTTATTCGTTTTACTGTGCTGTTAAGGCTTTCCGTCAGGTTATAATACCTTTTGTTAAGTTTAGTTATCCCTGTCTCAAGACTTGAAATATCAAGCATATCATTTACAAGGGAAGTCAGCCTTTTTGTCTCATTCATTATAATTTCACACTGTTCCGGTGTAACTTCTTTCGGAAAATCGTGCATCATCTCGGCATAACTGTAAATTAAAGAAAGCGGTGTTCTCAAATCATGAGAAACATTTGCCAGAAGCTCACGACGCAATCGCTCCACTTTGGAAAGCTCTTTAGCAGCGGCGTTCAAAGTATCCGACAACTCTTTAATTTCCAAAAACCCTCTGCCATGGAACTCTGTTTCATAATTCCCCTTTGCCAAGTTTTTTGCACTTTTATTAACCTGTTCAATGGGATTTGATATATGTTTCGATATTATCATTGCAATTAGCGTTGTAAGAAGTATCATTATCCCGGTGATAATAAATAGCTGCATTCGAAGAGTGGAAACTGTAGCTTCCACCGGAGTTATCATGGCATAAAAAGTGAGAGATATTTCACTGCCATTCTTTAAAACAAATTTTTTCTCCTTGGTAATTGATTCCGGTCTCCTGCGGTCAAATTTGTTAGGAATATTAGAAATCGGGGGAGAAAAATCCATGGTTGGTCTTACTATGATTTCTTTACTTACTTCCAGTTCATATAAAACATCCTTTAATTTTGGGCTATCGATATTTTTTTCAACCAGAACAATGGCCTTTTTTATCTCGGCTTTGCGAATAAGTTTATACATATCACTTAAAAACACCGTCTGAAATATCCATAAAATGATTAGAAGTAGAGCGCTAAATCCCAAGAGAAAGCCAAATATTTTCCACTTTAATTTAAGTTTATCCATCAAATCTATACCCCAATCCCCTTAATGTTTTTATAAAATGGGCATAGGGACCTAAGGATTTGCGTAAAAGTTTCATATGAGTATCCAATGTTCTGTCATCCCCATAATAATCAAATCCCCACACTTCGTCCATTATCTTTTCTCGCGGTACTGCAATGTTTCTATTGCGTATTAAAAAAAACAAAAGATCGTACTCTTTTGGTGCCATTTCTACCTGAACTCCATCAACAAACACCTTGTATGCCGTCATATCTACCTTCAATCCATCTTTTTCAAAAATTATATGCCCATCATCATCTGATTTCGCATTAGTACTTTTCCCTACTCTACGTAAAATTGCATTAATCCTAAGCATAATCTCTTTAGAAGAAAAAGGTTTAACTACATAATCGTCTACTCCTAGCTCAAATCCCATTACTTTATCATACTCTTCACCTCGGGCAGACAGCATGATTACGGGAGTATCGGAAAATTTACGAATCTCCTTCACAGCAGAAAAGCCATCAAGTTCAGGCATCATAATATCCATAATAATTATGTCAAAGTTATTATTGCGGCAAAGCTCCACCGCTTCTGCTCCATTGCCTGCTTCCGTAACTTCATGCCCCTCGAAAATGGCGTATCTCTTTATAACAGCCCTAAGGCCTGCTTCGTCATCACATATTAAAATTTTTGCCATACTACAACCATTCCTCTCCCAAAGTTAATGTTAGCTACGTTGGTTCCTTTAATAATTTTAACATAATTATTATTCTAACACTTAACAGTAATTTAAAATAACAATCAAAATTCTTCGTCAACTAACTTAGAAATTTCATATTTTATGTAAGTTGGCAAAACCTCACCAACTATGCCCTAATGCATAGAGGTGAGGAATATCCTGCTCAACTCTATAAATCTCTTTCGTCAAAGTTTTCAAGTCTTTCAATCTCAGTAACTCTTTTTATACTTTGCAGCAAATATTATAGCTGCGACAAGCACAAGAGATAACACCCCGATAAGAGTCATATTATTTTTTCTCACACCTTGGCCAGTTGGAATATTTGATCCAAAAGACTGCGGAATATTTCTACCTCTCCCAAACTGCTCCATATTGCCGGATTTATCGGAAGAAGTTCTATCTCCGTTGGGAAAGGTTGTATTTTCTCTATTTTGCATCATACCCCCAAAACGTCCCCCGGCCATTGAGGTAATCTGCTCCACTTGCTCTGTTGTCAAGCCCAAGGACTTCAATTCTTCCTTAACTTCATCAGAAATTTCGCCGTTGGCCTTGCTAATGATCTCCATTACTTTACCCATAAGTTCAAAATCCATACCTTGAACCGCGTCCCCAGGAGATGAATTTCTATCCTGTCCATTTATTCTGCCCGGAAAACCGCCTCTTCCTCCCATCATACTACCAAGATCAGACAGCTTCAGATCCTCAGCCTGGACAAGCTTTTCCGGATTGGATTTTTGTTCAGAGCTGGTAGATGGAATAGTACCGTTTAACTGCCCCTGTACACTTTGAGCTCGAAGTTCACCAAGCTTAATAAATGTTGAAACAGCTGTCTTATATTCTTCATAGGTACAAAAGGCTGTGGCATCGTTTTTAACATAGTCTGAAATTAAGCTATCAAGTTCACGAACTTTTTCGGCAAATTTACCGTTGGCAAAATAGTTATCTATTAGTTGCTGCAAATAGCTGTGATATCTTTCCAAATATTCCGGATTAGCAAACAACTTATCTATCAATGGCCTGCTGGACATTTCAACACCACTTACCGGTGTGTCTATCGGAAAGTTTATCACAGAAGAAGCATCGCCGTTTTGGAAACCGCCCCAGGCAAGGTTGTAATCCCACGGCAGAATGGTAATCTTACCGTCCCTCTCATATATATAGTAATTCTGTGCCATATTTGAGCTATAACTATCCAGATTAACAACTATAGTATGTGCCGCTAAATATCGTAATATTTTATCCACATCAAAATATTTTTCTATGTCTTTTCCCTCAGATAGAGCTTTAATGGCCTGAACCACTCTTTTATAGTCACTCTCTGTCCCTTTACCTACTACATTGTTGAAAATGGAACTATAGCTTTCCACATTATCATCAATATATTCAAGACTACCTCCGTTGCTTCCAAATCCACCTCTGCCTTTAAAGCCTCCACCCATGCCCATAAAATTTCCGTCAGGCGGTGCCGGAAAGTTAGATGCATCCATGTTGGCAGGCGGGTTAATGTCAGGCATATTATTGCCACCTACCGGTGGTGCAAACGGTTCTCCCTGATTACTTTGACCGTTTCCTTGCTCTTCCGGAGCTACAGGCAAGTCCTGAGTATTGGATTTTTCTCTATTGGGCAATCGGCTCCTTTCATTACCTTGAGTGTTATTTTGTCTCCCTAAGCCTCTTGGCATATCTTGTGCCTTGGATTCTTCCGTGTCGACCGACTGCTTGCCTTCATTACCTCCAATCATTCCCTGGCCCTTCGAACCTTTTGGCATAGCTGGTACGTTGGATTTATCTTCATTTGACGATTGACCTCCATTGCCCTGAATGTTCTCCTGTCCACCCGGCCAGGGTTGGAAATTACCTTCAGGTCTTTGAGTCCTATTTTGTCCACCCGGCATGGGCATATTATTTCCACCGGGTATTTTAGGCATACCTCCGCCCATATCCATACTTTTTACATTGTAAAGCATACCTGAAGTATTTCCGTAAACACGCTGTTCATAGCTATCATTATAAAGTTCTACCGCAAGATAAAGTCCCCAGTTTTCACCATTAACCTTTATATCTGCAAAGCCGAAATAGGGAGCATCTACACCAATTTCCTTCATTAGGTCATAGGAAATATACTCCTTCATGTAAGTATTATCTCCAATCATATTATTAACCACAAAGCTCTCAAGCCCAAAACAGGTCTGGCCTTTGATGTATTGGTCAAATTTCAGTCGAAAACTATATCGATCACTGTCCGAACTTGCCACTTGCATTAAACTGGAATTCCCCTTCGGGCGAATACCTACTTTTTGAAATTTTGTGCCGTTTACTACCACATCAACCATGATATATTCCTCTTTTGTAGCATTGTCGAGCATTTCCTGCCAATCTGCTTCATCGGCTAATATCTCAATTGATATAATATCGGTACCGAAAATCTTTGTTGCATATTCCGGTTCTGTTTTAATGTTGCCGTTTTCTGTTTGTATATTGCCCAAAACCACCAAAGCAATACTGATTAACAAGCTGAAAGCCACGGCAATCGCAACAATTATATTAATTTTTTTACTTTGAATCATGCTTTCACCTCGATTTTTGCATGCTTAGGCAGTATATTCGCCATTGTAACTTACAAGACACGCATCCTTTACTCCAGAAACTGTTAACAGCTCGTTAAGAAGTTTTGCGGACATATCCAAAAGTCTTACTTCTACAGTTAGTTCTATACCATTTCTAGAAACCGTTTTAGATTTAATTAAACTTTTCTTTGTTTTTGACTTTATCATTTGCATACATTCATTTTCCGCTTTGTCATCTTCAAGATGCAGAACTACAATATAGGGTGTATCACTGCTTTTCTTGTTTACAAACACAAGAAGTATAATACCTATAAAAATAGATCCGATTATGCCAAGGGGTATCAACCCTGCTCCAATCACTATCCCGGCAGAAATTGCCCAAAATAAAAATGCAATATCCAAGGGTTCTTTAATGGCTGTTCTGAAGCGAACGATGGACAAGGCACCTACCATACCCAGTGACAAGATAACATTTGAAGTTACTGCAAGAATAATTAAAGTAGTAATCATAGTCATTGCCATAATAGAAACACCAAAAGATGCCGAATACATAACCCCTGCAAAGGTTTTTTTGTATACAAAGAATATAAAAAGTCCTATGGCAAAGGAAAGTAGCATAGCCAATGCCACATCAACTATGGAAAACTCTACTGCTTTCTCTAAAAAACTGGATTTAAAAACATCATTGAATGTCATTTTGTACCCTCCTAATTATGTTAACTTATAAATTTTCATTTGCTTTTCCAAAAACTTAACTTTTAGTTTATTCTTGAAATAGTCCTATATAATTCTTGTTACAGCATATTTTGAAAACGCTGTACTTCGCCGGCTTGAAAGCGATACCATACCACGAATTATTTCAGGCAAATAATTATCATATTTTACTTCAAGAATATAAACGCCAGATATTGGTATAGTCGCAGCTTCCGGTTCCAAAAAATCATGAATATTGCTGGTTGCGCGAATATCGTAATCTAAAGTTACACGCACATTTCCCATGGGATAGACATAAGCTTCACGTTCGTAAATTACAATGTTTTTTGCTCGCAGCTGCTGATAATGCATTTTTGTATACAGTTCCAAACATAAGGGATCTTTTTTCTCTTTCAGTACAGTAAAATCCCCATCAAGCAGCCGTCTGCATTCTACTTCCGTTAAACTAGCACTTTCTTTAAAACATATTCCGTCTCTTTTGCTCTTTTTCTCAAGGCGTATAAAGGAAGTATCATTATTATATAAACGCAAACGGAACTTTTCTCGCCCGTTTACACCATTAATTTTTTCTTTTAACACCTTATCATTGTAATTGTCAAAATAGAGACTCTTTACCTGATAACCCTTTCCATTTACTGCATTTTTATCAAGACTGGCCACAAACGGAAGTCTTGATCTAAGCTGTAATACATCAGCATAGTTAATATAATGTTTTAGCTCATGTCTCCCTTTAGATTCTTTCATTCCTTCACCCCTCCCCTTTATAATGATTTAATTGTAGACTGTAAAGCTGAAATCCAATTGTATCTTATCTGAACTTTATCTGAATTTTTTCAAACAGGTCAAACAGGGGACGGTTCTCTGTTCTATTCAATCCAAATTCTATTTTCAGCAAATTCAGTTAACCTGGATAAATATATTATGGATTTACTTATAGTTTCTTTAATATCTTAATGCCTCAATGTGGATTCTAGAAACCCCATTGTGTAAAGCAGCTAATTCTATATTATTTTTTCTGTTTCTCATCTTGTCTGCTCCAAGTAAAAAAAATCACTCCACCGCAAGTTCATTATAGCAGTGGAGTGATATCAAACAAAGAACCATACCCTTGTTTTATACTTTCTTTTTGCATATTCGTATCGATATTGTGATAGATATTAAATTTATGAGCAATGTAAAAACTATAGTCGCAAGCATTACCGTGATAATATTTACATATGGTGCTGAAAGCAGCTCTACAGACCTTTCACCAAGCACCATTCCCGCGCCAGTTATAACTGCAACTATCGCCAAAAAGACTAGTCGTGCTTTTTCCACACCAAACTTAAACATGAGGGGCAGATTTACCGCCAGCATAACTGTTGCAACACAGGCAATAAGCAATATTAAACCAACTCCTTCAGGCTCGAAAGCTATTCCCTTTATCAGACTGACAATAATTTGCGCAGCTATCGAAATTAATGATGCAACAGCAACAGCTATATATCCAAGGATATATTTGCTCCCCACTATACTTCCATCCGAATACGGCATCATCAACGCAAGACTGTTCCATTTTGAGCGTTCATCATAAGCCAGTGCCGTAATCGGAAGCATTGAGGCATATATCATTGCAATCAGAGCCATAGAATTTCCGGGAATAATGGCAAAAAGAATGATAAATATGATATATATTTTTATCTGCTTTATTAGTGTATAAAAGTCTTTAAGGATTAATGCTTTCATTAATTCTTCTCTCCTTTCGCGAGAAATAGAATGATATCCTCCAAAGAGGTATACTCAGTGATATGTGTACGTGAAATAGCTGATTTAAGCACCAAAGCTTCAACACCGTATTGGTTGACCTTTTTGCCCTTTATGGCTTGTTCAGGTATCTTTTCAAAATCGGCCTTTGACATTTTCACAATAGCATACTCTTCTAAAAGTCTATCTTTTTCCTCGCAGAACAGAAGCCTCCCATTATGGATAAAAGCAATGTAGTCACATATCTTTTCAAGATCGCTGACTATATGGGAAGACAGGAGTATCGAGTGCGTTTCATCCCGAGTAAAGTCATTGAAAATATCCAATATCTCGTCACGGACAATGGGATCAAGGCCGCTGGTAGCCTCGTCCAGTATCAGCAGCTTTGGTTTGTGTGACATGGCGACTGCAATTGCCAGCTTCATCTTCATACCTCTGGAAAAATCCTTAAATGCTTTTGTATCAGGCAGTCCAAACCTTTCCAGCAAATTACAATAGCAATCATCATCCCAATTGCGATAAGTATTTTTCATAACTTTACCCACATTCTTCGGTGTCAAAACCTCCGGAAAGTATGCTTCATCCAACACCACGCCTATATCCTCTTTAACAGCGTTGAACTCATTACTCTGATTATCTACGCCTAAGACCTTTATGCTTCCGCTGTCTCGGGAAATTGCATTCATAATTAGGTTGATGGTCGTTGATTTACCTGCTCCGTTTTCACCGACAAGTCCCATAATACTCCCGGTGGGAAGTACAAGATTTATATCCCTAAGCTCAAATCCCGGGTAAAACTTGCTCAGATTCGTTATTTCAATGGCATTCATTGCTTTATTCCTCCTCTTGGATGATGTTAAACATCTCAATAATGTCATCGCGGGAAAGATTGCATACTTTGGCAAGACGCTGTATTTCCACAATATACTCCTCTATCTTTTTCAAGTGCTCCTCACGGATAAGTTCAACATTCTTTTTTGCTACATAACAGCCTTTTCCCGCGACAGTATAAATGTACCCGTCCCTTTCAAGCTCGTCATAAGCCCGTTTGGTGGTGATAACGCTGATGCGGAGATCTTTCGCAAGTGCCCGTATAGACGGAAGCATATCTCCTTCCTTAATCTCGCCCGAGATGATAGAGTTTTTTATCTGAGTATATATCTGCTCGTATATAGGCTGTTCACTCATATTGCTTAATATAATATCCAAGGTGATGCCCCCAATCAATACTGTATATATACACTATATACAGTATATACAAAAAGCAATCCTTTGTCAATAGATAACCAAGAAAAGCAATATTATCAATCCGCACTTCATTGCTTCTTTCGGCAGCAATATCCCATTGTCCTCAAAATCTTTTCTTGAATTTTTTAAGTAGATATATAAGAGTTGTTCTTCAGGACTGATTTTAAAAAGGCACATGACAAAACCCCCTTTAGTATCGGTCTTTGTAGCAATTTTACTATACCGTCTTAAGGGGGTTTTGCAATATATTAAATATTTTACATTTCTTATTTAGCTTTCTTCTGTGGTTTCGAACTGTCTTTTGCTTTTTTACGGTTCAATCAGTCCGTACTTTATTTTAATCCGTTCCAATTTTTCAATCATTGGCTGAGAAATAATGTATAAAAAAAATACCGTAGCAATAGCATGCACCATGTCAAACCAGAATCCTGAAATATAGGTAGCAAGCAAAGCTTTCCAGGAAAACTGTGATGAAAAAATCAATAGCGAACCGATATTAATAATTCCTCCATAAATAAAAAAGGTTGTCAGCCCTCCAAAAATGCATAAAGATAGCTTTGTCTTTGTAAGAACTCCTTTTTTATAAAGGATGCCTGCTAAAAAACCAATAATCCCAAAGCAGAACATCTGCCATGGTGTCCATGGTCCTTGACCGAAGAAAAAATTAGATACAAATCCCGTAACTGCACCCACAAGAAAACCTGACTCTGCCCCAAAACACACACCTGTTATAATGACAATGGCCACAACCGGTTTAAACTGCGGCAGCATAAAAAATGCCCCTCGCCCGGCAACGGCAATAGCTGACAATACCGCGATAACAATTAATTCTCTAGCCTGAGGTTTTCTATTTTCAAATACCATGAAAAAAGGAATCATAGTATATATTATTATTAAAAGACTTATAAAGTAGTATTTTCGGTCATTTAGGATAAACACACCAAATAAAATTGTAACTGGAATTATAAAAAGTATAAGTACAGCCGCTAATAATGTACGTCTGCTTATGCGGTTGTCTGTTGGCTGATTTCTTGACATAGTTCAATCACATCCTCTACTGTTACTGCTTCATGGCAAATATGACGAATCATTCGATTTGCTGCCGTTGTATAAAAGCTATTTCCTGCAAAAAACTCTCTAGCTGTATTAGCCGTTATGATACTGCCATCAAAAAACATTGCACATACATCTGCATATTTTGCACAGAATTCAATATCATGGGACACCATAACAATAGTCACCCCTTGCGCTGTCAACTTCTTAAAAAGACTTGCCAGCTTTTCCTTAAAATTCCCATCAAGACCTTTTGTCGGCTCATCAAGCAGCAAAATTTTTGGTTCTAGAAGAAGTATTTTTGCAATAGCTGCCCTTTGTTGCTCTCCACCGCTCAAATCATAAGGATGCATATGAAGTAACTCTTCAAGTTCAGCAAACTCTGCTACTTTTTTAACTTTTTCTGCTTTCTCTTCTTTGCTAAGTTTTGTATCGAACAACATTTCGTATAAATCCAGTTCTACTGTTTTCTTTACAAATAGAGCTTGGGGATTTTGAGGAAGTACACCCAAATTATTTTTGTATAGTTCTCTCGTATTCATATTTGCTATATTTTTACCATCTATCAAAACCTTACCCCTATAAGGCTTATATAGACCGCTTATAAGAGATAAAGTAGTTGTCTTTCCTGTGCCATTGCCCCCTACAATGCAATAAAACTGTCCTTCTCTTACTTCCATGGATAAATCCTTTATTACATCCGCCATGTTCTTTTCATATTTAAACCATACATCTTTAAGCTGAACTACTACTTTCTTTGATGTTGATTGACTTTTAATTGCTTTGCTCTCTCTTTTGACTACTTTGTCCCCAATAAAGGTATCAATCCATTTACGTCCATCTTTGACTGTAACAGGGCAAGGCAAATTATTCTTTACTCCGGCATATATTTGCATAGGCGAAGTCATTGCGGCAAACATGGGATGTTTCATGGTACTTAAAATTTCACCTACTTTTTGCGGTGAATCGTCTGCAATGATCTTCCCTTGTTCCATAACTATAATGCGATCCGACATTGGAATTACTTCTTCCAATCGATGCTCTGTCATAATAATGGTAGTGCCGAGTTCTCTGTTTATCTTTTTCACCGTCTCCATGAAATCGGTGGCTGCAATAGGATCCAATTGTGATGTAGGTTCATCAAGAATTAATACAGAAGGCTGCATAGCCATTATGGAAGCCAGATTCAGAAGCTGCTTTTGTCCTCCTGAAAGCTCTGTAACATTTTTATGAAACCAGTTTTGTATTCCAAAAAAGCTCGCCATCTCTGCAACCCGCAAACGGATTGTGCTATTATCATAACCAAGGCTCTCAAGGCCGAAAGCCATTTCATGCCAAACCTTATCCGTTACTATTTGATTGTCGGGACTTTGAAGTACATACCCTATCTGAGAGACTTGGATTCGCTGGTCAACTTCTTCCAAAGGCTGTCCATAAAAGAGAATCTCTCCTTCACGCTTTCCATGGGGTGTAAGTATAGTTTTTAGATGCCTTAGCAGCGTAGTTTTTCCACATCCAGACTTTCCACACAGGGTAACAAACTCTCCACTATTTATAGTAAGGTCAATATTAGAAAGAGCCTTTTTATCTTGTTGGGGATAACTAAAATTTAGGTTCTTGATACTATATACTTCCATTTGATTTCCTCCGTAATATTGATAATAACAGGCAACATGCATAGAACAAAATACGCAATATAGATAATCAGACTAAAACCTGTAATCCTTGTTGTTTTTATGGAAGGGAAAAAACGTATTGTGTTCTGTCCCTGGACAGCACCAATTAACACAATAGCAATCAATCCCGCGATGACAGTAAATGTTACTTTATCCCGATTATCGAAACGAAATATCGAAAAGCTGGTACGTTTTGGCAAACCATATCCTCTAGATCTCATCGAATCTGCCGTTTCAATAGCATTTTCCAAGGCCCATGTAGTCATGATTGATAGAATTTTTATTCCATTACGGGCTTTTTTAATTATTCCTCCCTGTGAGACGTCCCTCCCAACGCATTTTTGAGCATTTGAAATTACTTTTATTTGCGCTTTGTATCTTGGGACAAAACGAAGTACCATAGAAAAGATCAATGATAATGCCGGTATAATCCTGCCAAATAAATAGATGAATTTATCCGAAGTCATCACCTCATTATAGCATGAAAACCACAATATAACTGTCACAAACATACAAGCTGAAGCCGCACCAAAAAGTATAGATTCAAGAGTTACTGGATTACCGCTTTTTAAATAGAATAATATAGTAACTCCCTGATGATTAAATGCAGGATTAAGTATTGCCATAAACAACATAAAAGGCATCATGTAGAGTACGTTAAACTTAACCGCTTTTCTTCCTTTTAGCATAATTGAATAGGTAAAGGCGCTTACAAATGCTATCGCTAGGAATACAGGGTGCATAAAAAACATGCTGAATAGTAATACAGCTAAAAAATACGTAAAATTTATAATAGGATGAAATGAAGAAAAGCTATCTGTTATCATTGTTCTCCTCCTGTAACTGCCCATTGTCCACCAATATCACGCCCTAAATCACAGGTGTAGATCCATTCGACTACGTCTCCGTCTTTAAGCATATACCGACTGCATCCATAGTTCGGAAACCAGCCATTAACCTTGTACATCCAACCGCTGAGCTCTCCACAGTCAAATTCATACAAGTTATTAATTCCCTCAATATAGTAGCTATTATAGATAGGTGTCATAACAAATTCCATGTGAATTTTATTTTTCTTCATCTCTCTAAGGAGCACATCGAATACTGACTCTCCCTCATAAAAAGTTACTGTTTGAGCTCCATATATAATACCGTCTTCAGGAAGCACCTCAAGCTTGTCCATGTTAAAAAGATGCATATTATTTAGAATGGTTTTACATGTAACTGATAATGTGCAGGTTAATTCTTTATCCTTGTTTATGGTAACATCTTGCCATTCAACAGGTTTCGGTTTCCCCTCAGGAACCGGGTCTGTAAGATATTTATCCTTTTTGTCTTTGTTTTTATTGTCTTCTTCTATTATTTTTTCTTTTTCAAGTTTTGGTTCTATAGGCTTCTCTTTTTCAGTTTTCTTTTCTGTAAAGTTAGCTTCTTTGTTTTTTTCCTCTTTGACCTCTTTTGGCTTATCTTCTTCCATCTCAATATCTTTCTTCTCTTCCCGCTCTATTTCCATATTTGAAGCTTCTTCAGACTCTCGTTGCAATTCTTGACTCAAAGAGATATTCACTTTATTATCCTCATTATCACCTAGCTTATCTTCATTGTGATAAGGAGTAACACCTGTCGCTTCTGCAACCTTACCTACTTCATCGGGATTTAAAGGTACAACTTCATTACCGTCTCCAAAACAAAAGAAGGCTAACGCCAATAGGCCTATGATAAATATTGCTGCCAATAATCGTTTCTTATTCATCTCCTTACGCCCTCCTTTTTAAAGGCTAAACAGAGGCAAGTTCTTATACTTGCCTAGCTGTTCCAATAATCACATTTGCATCCTTCAAGCAACTTAATTTAACTGTTGATAATGCTTAAAATTCCACATCCGTCATATCGTAAATACGATTTTGCCCATTAACAAACCTATCATAAGCTACAAGGGCAAGCATGGCTTGATCTGTAGCCATGGCGTCCACTTCACCTGGATTTGCTCCACCATTACCTTTCTCCCCGGGTTTTATATGGTAGAATCCTCCTCCGGGTACAGAAAAGCTCAACAATGCTTCAACTGCTGAATTCCCGTTTTTAATAAATCTCGGATCATTATGAGGATCGATTCCCAGACTGGTCAAAGCTATAATTACTTGAGCAATACTTTCAGAGTTAACTGAGCCCCAACTGGAATAGCCTCCATCGTCCTTCTGAACCTTTGACAACCATTCTATTCCTCTATCTACTGCAGCCTTTACTTTATCATCTTTTTCATAATAGGGTACAAGACTTTGTATTGCCATGGCAGTTATATCCGGGTCAGCTTCAGGTGGATTTTCACCTAACGCCCATCCTCCCCCTGCAATTTCTCTGTCCAATATAAAATCTATGAGCATTTGTCTTGTAGTCTGTACTTTTACCGTGTCATCTTTGGGTATTTCATAGTTATTGCTATCTAATGCGATTAGAGCAAAGATAGGTCCATTAATCCCCTGTTTAATCAAGGTGTTAAAATCAGCCAGAGGCTTTGTCAAGTCATATCCAGCCACATCATTAACATTTTTTCCTATAGATGTTAATGCTAAAATAACTCTGTCATATTCAGTGTATTTTATACGGTGTAAGATTCCTGACTTTTCCTTTAGAGTTTTTTCTACATTGGCATAATATTTTTCAAAATATTCCTCAGGAACTTTTACATAGGAGCGGGACAGTCCAAAGACTGTCCACTCCCCTCCAACACTGGCTACAATAGGGTCGGTAATTGTTTTTTGCATAAACTCCGCAGTTTCTTTAATCTGATTTTTTACATCAAGATTTTCTTTATCTTCCACATTCTTATCTTTTGTTTCATTATCATTTATATAATCATAGCCTTTCATAGCCACTACAGTTGCCATCTCTCTTGTGGCAAAAGCTTTAGGATCAAAATTGCCATTGTCACCTATCATTAATCCAATAGCAACTGCTGTTTCAACATCAGCTTTGGCCCAATCAGATACCTTATCAAAGTCTTTTATTTCAGTATTTGCTTTAGTCTGCTTAATTTCCAGTGCTTTTACAATTATTACTGCCATTTGCTCACGGGTAATATTATCGTTTGGATTGAATTTGTTATTGCCGTTTCCCTTTATAATTCCTGCTTTATAAGCAGTATTGACAAAGGGATAGAACCAATGATTCTCTTCAACATCTGTAAAGGAAATTACCTTGTCAATATTAACGTCAAGCCCTAAAACAGAAACCATTATTGTAGCAAACTCTGCTCTTGTAATATTAGCTTTCGGATTAAATTTGCCGTCAAAACCTGTTACAAACCCATTTTGGGTTGCCCTTCCAACGGCTTCAAGCGCCCAGGATGAAATGGAACTTGCGTCTGAATAAATTTTACTCAAATCGCTATCCGTTATAATTGCATTTCCCTTTTCATCCGTTAGATTATTTGGATTCGATAGAGCTGTATTTCCATCTGCCGGATTATTCAGGTTCGATATAGTTGGGTTTCCATTATCATTCGCAGAGTTATTTGGGTTTAATACGTTTTCTGAATTTCCATTTGATGATGGATTATACGTAATATTGTAAGTCTTCTCTGCTCTATTTCCATCAGCATCTACAGCTATTACTATTATAGTGTTTTTTCCGTCAACTAGACTAACCTTGTAATTCCCATTAGTTCCTGTTATCTCTTTACCATTGAACTTAACTATTGGTGTCAAGCTCTTGCCTTTTACATCCTTTGCTGTAACTTTAAAGGTTAATTCTTTTTCTGTAGCCTTTTGATTATCTTTTATTCCCTCTACAGATATTGTCGGATGATCCCATTTGGTTATATCTTCGCCCAAATCAGCCCCAAGGTTGGTAGTATAACGCCATTTAACCACATCTCCATCTTTTAGCTTGTATAAGCTTGCACCGTAATTAGGATACCAGTTATTTACACTATACATCCATCCACTGCCGCTGCCATGGTCAAACTCTCCGTCACCGTCTATTAACTCAATATATACGCTATTGTACTTTTCTGTCCACCTATATTCATATTCTATTCCTCTTCTATCCAGTTCTCTCTTTAATACATCCCAAACCGATTCTCCATCTTCAAATTCCACTTGTGTAGCTTTAAGTACATATCCTTTATTGATGGTAAGCTTATCTATAGAAAGGGTAACGTATTTTTTGGATTTAGGAGTTTCTGAACTTCCGCCATTACTACCACTTCCGCCGCTTTCACCCTTTCCACCGCCTGTATCAGTAGATGCTTCTGTGGTACTTACAGCATATACAACGAAATCGGTAAAGTGTTTTGTCTTTACAACCAGATCCTCTCCATTGTCATAAGCATACTCGCTTTTACCGCTCTCCGACCCTTTAGAATTGCTGCTATATCTATTAATAGGATAAAGTGTCCCATTTTCTATATAAGCAGCTTCCATTCCCTTCATACCGGCAAAGGTTAATTCCACAAAATCGCTAAACTCAACTCTTGAGCTGCCTCCCATTGATAATGCCTGAAGAACTTCGTCCAGCTTTTTCCCCTCGGGAATCACCTTGTTAAGCTTTTCCTTTATAGTGTTATCAGTTTTATCTTTGGATGTGATTAACTCAATATCCGAAGTATCACTACTTATAACTTTCGCGCCCTTAGGAATTACTGCCGACACATCGCCCTTAACAGCCATAATTTGTGGCAAGCTTTCATTTATAGGCAGCGTAACGGTAACTTTTGAAGTCTTATCTGTTGGAATTTCTATTGATATTTCCTTATTGCCGTCCTCTTTTGATATAGGTATATTATATTCCGTATCATCTGCCGGAACTTCAATCTTTTGGCTGTCTTCTTCAATTACTGGTGTTTCGTTCTCCTTCGGCTCTTCCGGGTTAACTGGGTCGATTGTCCCCAACTGCACATCCGTCATATCGTAAAGGGAAGTCTTGCCCTCTATAAATCTAATATAACTCACCAGGGCATAGGTAGCCTGATCAGTTGCCATATCGTTTACAGCTCCGGCCGCTGCACCACCACCGGTGCTACCACCGGGCTTCACATGCATGAATCCGCCCCCGGGTACAGCATAGGTTAGTAAGGCATCGACAGCGGAATACCCATTTTTGACGAACCTAGCATCAGTATGCGGATCGATACCCAAACCGGTTAAAGCTACAATAACCTGTGCGATACTCTCACTATTTACGCTTCCCCAACTTGCATAGCCACCGTCTTCTTTCTGAGCATTTGATAGCCATGTAATTGCTCTATCTATTGCATCCTTTACATCTTGACGCTTTTCATAATATGGGGTTAATGCCTGGATAGCCATGGATGTAATATCCGGATCCGGACTTGTTCCGGATAATGCCCATCCTCCTGCATTTTCTGTGCCTTTTTTTATTTCTTTTCCTAGAATAAAGTCGATACACATGTCCCTTGTAGATTGATTAGCCACCCCGTCTATTACGGGTATTTCATAGTTGTGACTATCCAGTGCTATCAGGGCAAAGATAGGACCGTTAATACCTTGTTTTTTTACATAATCAAAGTCAACAAGGGCATCTCTTATATCATACCCTCCTACATCGGTTATATCTTTACCTATGGAAGTCAAACCAATAATTAATCTGGAATGTTCTGTGCTTTTATTTTTGTCCAGTCTACCTTCCGCTTTACCTGATGAAGCCGGCATTAACTTTTTTACTTGAGTAACTACATTATTGTAGTAGATATCATAATAACCTTCAGAAACTTCATATCCTCCTCTGGCCAAAGAAAGGATGGACCATTCTCCTCCACTTGTACCAAAGGTTGGGTTAGGCGTGTTTTCGAATATATAAGCAAGGTTTTTTGTAAGAATCTCCCTAACTAATTGTATGCTTTCATTTGGATTAGCTTTTTCAGCTACTATTACTTTTGCACTTACTTTTAGATCAAGGGCAGGTTCTGCTTGACTGACTCCTTCGGGTAAATCAAAGGGTGCTGTTGCAATGTATTCTCCTGCTTTATTAGCATCATAGCCTTCAATTGTCCAGTTTAGCTTAACTACATGTACATTCTCTTTATTGTCTGTTATAGTTGTCTCTTTTGCTAAAGATGATATAGCTTTTGCCTGGCTTGTCCCAAATCTCACTGTTACATCTTCTACCGGTGTTATAGCTGCTATTGTGATTTTGCTTTCTTCATTTACCGCTTTTATCGCATCGTTAAGACTTGACAGTGCACCATCTACTTCATCTTGAGTGCTTTCCATATTTTTAAGAACTTCGTAAGCATTATTATAGGCGGTCTTTACCATTGGATTTGAAAGAATTTCATCTTTATTTTGAGCACTGTTTATTTCGCCAATTTTAGCTGTCAAAGCATCTTTATCGGCTGCGATAATATATGGTTGACCCCAATCCGATTGGACACCAAGGTCTGCACCATAGCCATAAACTGAAAACTGTACCCTCATTACATCTCCATCTTCGGGAAAATAATCTGAAGGTCCGACATCAGCAAACCTATTATTTACAGTAGACATCCAGCCTGACATGGATGTATAGTCAGATGCTCCAAGCCAACCTTCATCGTATCTTCTAACCGGATCACTACCAATTTCATCTAAAATGTATTGTGGAATATTTACATAACCTGTATCTTCATCTCTAACCTTGGTTAAGTAAAATTCACTTTCAACGCTGCCTGTGTTTTCATAGCTATCTTCTCCTAAGTACTCGGTTAGCAAATCAGTAACTAATTTTGCGCCATTGTCTCCTTCATTAAAAGGAACTTTTATAGGCTCAATAATATAACCTTGGCCCAAAGTGAATTTTTCCACTGAAACGGTAATATACCCATCTGCTGTATCATATGCAGCAAAAACGTTTATACCTGCAAACATATTTAATAATAGGCATGTAAGTAAAAGTATCGAACAAAACCTTTTAATCATCTTCCAATCCTCCTGTATTTACTTTTTCAACTCATCAGTGCGAATCTAAATCTACAATTGTGTCAGTTTTCTAGCCAAGCAATCCATTTAAGCATATTTTACCTTCATGGATATGAATTAGGCTTAAAAAACAAAACCTTCTGACAAAGCTGCCAGAAGGTTTTTATAAATATAATAGATATTATAATAGTATAATAAATATTATAATTTACACTATACATCATGCACCTCCCTATCGCTCGTAGAGTTTAATGGTGTTACAAAACAGGCAGGTCTTCTGGCTCAAGTATCATCACCTTTACAGCCTTCCCAGTTTCCCAGTGGCATCTTGTAAAGGCTCCTCTTACACAGCGGCGGGACCGCGTGGGATTCTAACCCACTTCCCTTTTCACCAATTCATGTCTTTTGGTCTAAAAAACATAATTGACACCTGTTTCTGCTATTCAGTTGTCATATTTACTATAACTCATAAAATATTTTTTGTCATGTAAAATTTCTATTTTTCTATAAAGATTTTATTATAATAGGGAAAGGTTCTCTGTTTGACATCACCCAATCGCTATTATAAACTAAAGATGGGGTGATTTTTTATGCCAAGATCAGCCAGGATAAAAAGTGGAACCAATATATACCACGTAATGATAAGAGGCATAAATCAGCAAAATATATTTGTAGAAGATGAGGATAATGAAAAGTTTATTGCTACCCTTGCAAAATACCAAAAAGAATGCGAGTATGAACTATATGCTTACTGCTTGATGGGAAATCATATCCATTTGCTGATTAGGGAAGGAAATGAAGCACTTGGAAATACCATGAAGCGTATAGGAGCAAGTTATGTATATTGGTATAACTGGCAGTATGGCAGGAAAGGTCATTTATTTCAAGACCGCTATAAAAGTGAACCGGTACAGGATGATACCTATTTTTTAACAGTATTAAGGTATATTCACCAAAATCCATTAAGAGCAGGATTGGTTAAAAATATTGATGAGTATAGATGGAGTAGTTTCAGCGAATATATAGAGGAAGCAAGACTTGTTAATACCGATTATGTTCTGGCAATGTTCTCAAAAGATAGGAAAACAGCTGTTAATAAATTTAAAGAGTTTAACATGGCTATAAATGACGATAAATGCCTAGAAATAACTCCTCAAAGGAAAACCATATCTGACAAAGAAATAAGACAGTTAGTATTGGAAAAATATAATATAGATTTGGCTGTTTTGCATAATGAGGATCCAAAAACCCAGATTGAGGTCTTAAAATACTTAAAGAAAATAGAAGGAAGTTCATTAAGACAATTATCCAGATTAACCGGATTTACTGTTAATAAGATTTATAGAGCTTAGAACAGAGAACCGTCCCCTGTTTGGTGTTTAAAAAAGCTCCTGAACTAAAGTTCAGGAGCTTTTGTTGTGTGTTATTTTTTATTATTGTTTAAAGGATGCCCATTTGAAGATTACGAAACCAAGTTTTGAATTTACTACTCCTTGTAGTTTTGGTGATACAACTACAGGTTCAGTGTAGAAGTACAAAGGAGCTATTGCGGCTTCATCCATAAGTAATTTTTCAGCATCATGGAAGATCTTAATACGTGTTTCATGGTCAGATTCTTTTCTTGCAGCAGCAATAAATGCATCATAATCCGGATTGTTGTATTTAGCGTTGTTCTGACCGTTAGTGCTTGTAAATATATCCATAAAGGTTGATGGATCCATATAGTCTCCAATCCAACCATTTCTGTTTATATTATAAACACCGTCTTTTCTTGACTGTTGGAATACGTTCCATTCCTGAGCAAGGATTTCAACTTCTACTCCTAAGTTTTCTTTCCACATCTGCTGTAAAGCTTCAGCTACAGGCTCATGACCTGAACCGGAGTTCAAACCATAAGTAACTTTTGGGAATCCTTTTCCATCCGGATAACCTGCTTCAGCGAGAAGCTTCTTAGCTTCTTCTACATTCTTTT
>Ga0134092_1000539_pt1 | contig 38382 bp, 35 predicted proteins | sample 3_6taG_FD_94454 | JGI IMG/M metagenome (GOLD analysis project Ga0134092, IMG submission 94454) | Switchgrass degrading microbial communities from high solid loading bioreactors in New Hampshire, USA - 3_6_20_6_A3 metaG | ecosystem: Engineered > Bioreactor > Semi-continuous > Anaerobic >... | reverse complement strand
TATAATAACTATAGATCTCAGTGGAATTTAAAAAAGATGACTCCTGTCCGATACAGAAGTCATCTTCTTGAAGCTGTTTCATAGTCTTTTTTTAAACTGTCCTTGACAAGGGGTACATTTTATAATTTATAACAGTCAGTTTTTTTATAAAGGCGCCACCCGGATTTGAACCGGGGATAAAGGTTTTGCAGACCTCTGCCTTACCACTTGGCTATAGCACCATAAATATTATTAAATCATTAATTATTATATGATATTTTTTTATTTTGATGCTAATAAAAATAAAATTTTTTTAAATACAAATAATAATTTTATTAGGAGGTGTAAATATGGAAAATAATATACTAAAAAATATAGAAGAAATACTTCTAAAGGAAAATAAGCCCTCTATAGAACTGGATAGGATTATACAAAGACAAGATTTCAAAGAATCTGATTTTAATGTAATAGTTAAATTAAAAGATATACCTCAAGAGAAAAAATACCATCCTGAAGGTAATGTGTGGAATCATACTAAAATGGTTGTAGATATAGCTGCATTAATAAAAGAATTTTCTGAAGATATTAGAAGTTTTATGTGTGCATCATTATTGCATGACATAGGAAAAATACCAACAACAAAATTTATTAGAGGCAGGTATAGATCCTATGACCATGATAGAGAAGGTGCAGAAATGGCTTATAATTTGATAAGGCGATATGGAGAAGATAGACTTGCTGAAGATGTAAAAATATTAGTTAGATATCATATGCATCACATTTATATAAGTAAAAACATGAAATTTGCAGATTATAAGGGTTTACTAGAAAGTAATAAAATAAATGATATAGTACTTTTATTTATAGCAGATAAATTGGGAAGAGGAAATCAAACATATTATGACTTTAAAGAAAATATTGAAGAAGTTCTTATTATTTTAGATAAGATAGAGTGTAAATCTTATATGAGTTATGGCAATTTAAAAAAGAAAATAAATGATATAAAGAATATTTTATTAAAAGAATAATAAATAAACTAGATAAATAAAAGGGGCTGTTTTAATAGCACCTTTTTATTTATCTTTATATATAATAATAAGACAATAAGATAAGTTCACAAGAAACTTTTATATCTTAGAAACGTATTATATAAAGGACTATAAAAGCATTAAGCTTCCCCTATCTATAAGTTTTCCATTGGACAGATACAAGGGTTTTACATTATATTTAGTTAAAAAGTTTTTTACTTTTTCGCCATATAAGTAGTTTTCAAGGCTGCCGAAAAAGGCCATTGTGTTTTTATTTATCAGTCCTCCTGTGCCGCCAATAAAGCCATAATCAAGGCCTTCCAAGATTATATCTCCAGGAGGAAGAAGTAAAATATCAAAATTTTCTTTAATTAAATTTTTGTAAATTGATTTATCATTAGTTATTATAGCTTTATCTGCAACTACTAATACAGAACATTTAGTATAACCTTGTTTAACATTAATTAATTTCTTATTTCTTTGCGTATCTAATAAATTAGGATCAGTGAAATTTAAATTATGCACAAAATAATTATCTAGTATTAATGAATTCAAAATAATATTATTTGGATATTTGTATTCTAAGGAATTTTTGCTTTCAATAAATGAAATATTATTTTTGACAAGCATTTTTTTAAAAGCTTCGGGCATTTCCTTTTGTATTATTATTCTTTTTTTATTTTTGTCTATTATATTTAATTGTATATCAACGTGTCCATTTATTGCTTCATACAAATTATTACAAGGTGGAATTTCAATTAGAGTAAGATTAAGGGCTTTTAAGGAATTTCTTTCTTCTTCGCTGGTTCTGTAATCAATAAAGCAAATCATATGTATGTCTCCTTTAAATATTATCAATTCTATTATATATAAAATTGAGATTTATCACTTTAATAATTTTGAATATAGTTAAAATTTTTAAACATACTATTATTAGAAAGGGAGTGAAATCCGTGCTTGTACAAAAACTTGTCTATGATACTGAACTAAATTTCATTAGTGATATATACGAACTTAGAAATATTCTTAAAAAGAAAGATATAAATATTGGAATAGTAGAAAGTGTGGAACAAGATAATCATATTGTAAAATTACTTTGTGATGATAATTGTTATAGTGAGAAGGTAAAGGATATAATTGATTTATATATGAGTAATGTTTTATATAAAATTGTAATTAAAGAGTACAAAAATCGTGAGATGTTTGACTATATAACAGAAAACTATTTCTTTTTAAAGCAAGAAGAAATTATTGAAGTAGAAGAACAAATAATGAAAATTTTAATGCTTGAAAGTTTTACAGAGGCAGAAAATTATGTTTATTATATGAATAGAATAAATAATATAATAGAAAAAATAAAAGAATTTTTGGAGGAAAATTCAGAAATTAATATAAATGGTTTCATTAGGTTTAGAATGAAAGAGTTAAAAAGTAATATTGAAAGAGTTATTGATAAAGTTATAGAAAACTATATGGTAGAAAAAGAATATAAGGAATTTGTAAAACTTCTTAAATATTTTGTAGATATTCAGGAAAGTAAAATTGAAGAAATAGATATATTTATAAATGAAGGAGGAAAATATATAATAAAGAATAAAGCAGGTAAGGATATTTTTAATGAATTCATGAAAGAAATTGCAGATACAGAAATCGATACAGAAGCGAAAATGGAAGATATAATCATTAGTGGGTTAATCACTAATGCCCCTAGGAAAGTTAAGATATATGGGAAAGATAATTGTATAAATAAAGAATTTTTAGAAACTATAATAAATGTTTTTGAAGATAGAGTTGAACTAGGATAATAATATGTAAAATAAAAATAAATAAAGGTTGACAACTAATTTAGCTAATAATATAATACTATATGTTAAGAGGAAACAAAGTCGTTTCTCACCTTACGGCCTAGCTTAGTAAGGTTATGTATTCTAAACTTAATTTTATTAGCTAAAATTAAGAGTTTGGATAGTGTGAGGACGGCAGTTTGCTGTCTTTTTTTATTGTGTTTCTTATGACAGCATAAAGACTTAAATAGTAAGATTAATATATTCATTATTGAGAGGAGGGCTTTATAATGCCAAAAATGAAAACTCATAAGGGTGCAGCAAAGAGATTTAAGAAAACAGGTACTGGAAAATTAAAAAGAGCTAAAGCTTTTAAAAGTCATATCTTAACAAAGAAAAGTGCTAAGAGAAAGAGAAACTTAAGAAAAACTGCTTACGTTTCAACTACTCAAGAGAAAGCAATGAAGAAATTATTACCATACTTATAAAATAGGAGGTTTGAAACATGGCAAGAGTTAAAAGAGCGGTAAATGCACGTAAAAATCATAAAAAAGTATTAAAGCTTGCAAAAGGTTATTATGGTGGAAAGAGCAGATTATTTAAAACTGCTAATGAAACAGTTATAAGAGCATTAAGAAATGCTTATGTAGGAAGAAGATTAAAGAAGAGAGATTTTAGAAGATTATGGATTGCAAGAATTAATGCTGCTTCAAGAATGAATGGATTATCTTATTCAAAATTCATAAACGGAATTAAGTTAGCTGGAATTGATATGAACAGAAAAATGTTATCAGAAATAGCTATTAATGATCCAAAAGCATTTGCTGATTTAGTAGAAGTAGCAAAGGCTCAATTAAATAAATAAATTTAAGCGACCTAAGGGTCGCATTTTTTATATTATAATATTGTTTTTTTGAAGTGTAAATAATAAAATAGTAAATTAAATTATATTTGAGGTGTTATATGGGATTTAATAAATATAACCAAAAAAATTTAAATCTAGTTCAAATATTGGCTATTGGATTTATATTAATTATATTTATTGAAGGATTAATATTATGGCTTCCTATTTCATCTAATGAAAATAATTATACAAATTTTATTGATGCAATTTTACTTCTGCCTCAGCAGTATGTGTCACAGGGTTAACTACTATAAATACTTCAAAGCATTGGAGTGGATTTGGAAAGCTTATAATAGCCATATTGATAGAAATAGGATCCTTGGGATTTGTATCGTTTTTTGTAGTTTTTTCCAAATTATTAGGTAAAAAAATAACATTAAAAAATAAATTGCTTGTACAAGAATCAATGAATATATTTTCTATTAAAAATATTGTTGAAGATATAAAAAGTATTTTATTGATTTCTTTTTCCTTTCAGATTTTGGGAGGAGTAATTTTATCAACACAGTTAATCCCGGAATATGGGGTTAAGCAAGGAATTTTATATAGTATTTTTCATTCTATATCAGCTTTTTGTAATTCAGGGATAGATTTATTTGGAAGTAGTCTTATAAACTATGATAAAAATTTAGTTATTATTTTTGTTATTACTTTTCTTATATTTATTGGAAGTATTGGATTTCCAGTGATTTTAGAATTTTTAAGAAATAAGAATAATATAAATCTTTCAATTCACTCAAAGTTATCGCTAATAACCACATCAATTCTTATTATAATCGGAGGGTTACTTATATTATTATTCGAATATAATAATGAAGTTACTTTAGGAAATATGAAATTTCAAGAAAAAATATTAAATTCTTTTTTTTCTTCTATATCATTAAGAACTGCAGGGTTTTATACTATTAATTTGGCAGATATAACAAACTCAAGTAAATTTTTAATTATTATTTTAATTATTATTGGAGGTTCACCAGGATCAACGGCTGGAGGACTTAAAACAGTTACAGTAGCTATAATATATTTAACTTTAGTATCAGTAGTAAGAGGAAGAGAAGATACTGAATGCTTTGGAAGAAGATTTACAAAGGATTTAATTTATAAAGCTTTCACTATATTTTTTAGGAATATCATTGATAATTATATCAACTATAACCTTATCTTATGTTTATGAGGAAGTGGATTTATTAAGTATATTTTTTGAGGTAACTGCTGCTTTAAGTACAGCTGGCTCTACATTGGATTTAACTCCGAATTTAGGCGGTTTCGGAAAAATTATTATTATGCTTATGTATATTGGTAGATTAGGACCTTTAACAGTGATATTATCTATAAGAAAAAGTGATAAAAATATAAAATATAAATATCCAAAAGGTAAAATATTAATAGGATAGGTGATAAGGCTAATGCATAATAAACAATTTGTAGTTATTGGACTTGGAATATTTGGTTCATCTATGGCTAGGACTTTACAAGCACTTGGAAATGATGTTTTAGCAATAGATAAAAAGGAAAGTTTGGTTCAAGAAATAGCAGATGAGGTAACTCAAGCTGTTGTATTAGATGCAACAGATGAAAATGCTTTAAGATCAATAGGGATTGATAATTTTGATGTAGCAATAATAACAATTGGTGAAGATATTCAGTCCAGTATTATGGTTACAATATTAGTAAAAGAGTTGGGGGTTAAATATATAATAGCTAAGGCTAAAAATGATTTACATGGAAAAGTTTTAAGAAAGATAGGTGTTGATAGAGTAGTCTTACCAGAAAAAGAGATGGCTATAAGAGTTGCTCATAATTTAGTATCATCAAATATATTAGATTATATAGAATTTTCTTCTGATTATACAATTATGGAAATTGAGGTTCCAAATAAATGGATTGGAAAATTAATAAAAGATTTAAGAATACGAACAAAATATGGAATCAATGTAATAGCAATTAAGAGAAATGAAAAAGTAATAATTTCACCGTTGGGAGAAGAAGTTTTACTTAAAAATGATATAATTATAGCAATAATTCAATCAGAGGATTTAGATAAAATAGAAAAACTAATTTCAAAATAAAGAGGTGTAAAATATTGATTTACATAGAAAGCAAGGATAATAAGCTATATAAAACAATAAAAAAACTTAAAGAGAAAAAGTTTAGGATTAAAGAAGGAAAATTTATTTTAGAAGGTTTTCGTATTATAGAAGAGGCAGTTAAAGCTAAAATAAATATAGAATATATTTTTATTACTGAAGATAATTTAACTAATTTAAAAGAAACTGATTTTTGGGGATATATAAATGAAGATAAAATTATTGTCATTTCAAAAAATTTATTTTTAAGCTTATCTTCTACTGAAACTCCTCAAGGGATTTTAGCTGTAGCTAAATTTAAAAATATAGAAGAAAATTTAAATGGTAATTTTTATGTGGTTTGTGATAAGGTTCAAGATCCAGGTAATTTAGGTACAATTATAAGAACTTCTCACGCTGCTGGTGTAGATGGAATCATATTAACAAAGGGAACTGTAGATATATATAATGAAAAAACCATAAGATCTACCATGGGATCAATATTTTATATTCCAATTTATTATGATGATGCTGATTTTTCAATAATAAAAAAATTAAAAGCTAAAGGAGTATCTTTAGTAACAACATCTTTAAAGGAATCGAAAAATTTTTTTGATGAAAATTTAAAAGGAAAGGTAATGTTGGCTGTTGGTAATGAAGGTAATGGTATTAGCGAGGAGCTTTTTAATTTAGCTGATAAAAAAGTGAAAATACCAATGCCAGGGGGGGCTGAGTCATTAAATGTTGCAGTTGCAACGGCTATAATACTGTTTGAAAAGGTAAGGCAAAATTTATTATAGGCTGATTATCATCTTAATAGTAAAAATAGAATATTTAGCTTGAAATTATAAAAATTAGGCTATATAATATATAATAAATTAAATATGTAAAAACTGTGAATGAGGAAAGTAAATATAATAAACTTTTCAGGGAGAATTGGTCGTGGACTGAAAGCCGATTTATTGTGTTATTATGTTGAAGTTCCCTCAGGAGTTCTAGAAGTGAAATAAAGTAGTTTCTAGCGGTTTTACCGTTATTTGAATTAAGTGGATAATATAATTTATTTATATTATCAATTAGGGTGGTAACACGATAACTTCGTCCCTTTGTTTTGGGCGAAGTTTTTTTATTATATAAAAATAAGGAGGAAAATTAATGCAAGAAAAACTAATGGAAATTAAGGAAAATGCATTAAAAAGCTTAACTGAAGTAAGTGATAGTTCAAGCTTAGATGAAATAAGAGTAAAATATTTAGGTAAAAAAGGAGAGTTAACTACTATTTTAAGATCTATGGGTAGTTTATCAAAAGAGGAAAGACCTATAGTTGGTAAATTAGTAAATGAAATAAAGGCTGAATTAGAAGCTAAAATAGAGGAAGTAGCTAAAGCTATAAAAGAAAAGGAAAAAGCAGCAAAATTAGCTTCTGAAATTATTGATATTTCTCTTCCAGGCAGAAAAAAGATAATAGGAAAAAGGCATCCTTTAGAATTAACTTTAAAAGCAATGGAAGATATATTTATTTCAATGGGTTTTACTGTTGAAGAAGGACCAGAAGTTGAATTAGATTATTATAATTTTGAAGCTTTAAATATTCCTAAAAATCATCCAGCTAGAAGTGAACAAGATACTTTTTATATAAATGATGACATGGTTCTTAGAACTCAAACATCTCCTGTGCAAATAAGAGTTATGGAAAATCAAAAACCTCCAATAAAGATGATTGCACCAGGTAAGGTTTATAGATCAGACTCTGTAGATGCAACTCATTCACCAATATTCTATCAAATGGAAGGTCTGGTTATTGATAAAGGAGTAACTTTTGCAGATTTAAAAGGAACTTTAGAATTATTTGCCAGAAAAATGTTTGGTGATAGTGTAAAAACTAAATTTAGACCACATCACTTTCCATTTACAGAACCTTCAGCTGAAATGGATGCAACATGTTTTGTCTGTGGTGGAAAAGGATGTAAGGTATGTAAAAATAGTGGATGGATTGAGTTATTAGGCTGTGGTATGGTTCATCCAAATGTCTTAAGAAACTGTGGAATAGATCCAGAAGTTTATAGTGGTTTTGCTTTTGGATTTGGTGTTGATAGAATGGTTATGTTAAGCTATGGTATCGATGATATTAGACTTTTATATGAAAGTGATATGAGATTCTTAGATCAATTTTAATTTATAGGAGGTAGACAAATGAAAGTACCATATAATTGGTTGAAAGATTACGTTGATATAGATGTAAATGCTAAGGAACTAGGAGATAAACTAACCTTAACAGGATCTCAATTAGAGGAAGTAATAACTCAAGGAGATAAAATAAAGAATGTCGTAACTGGTAAAATTGTTGAAATAAAGAAGCATCCTGATGCAGATAAATTAAAGGTTTGTCAAGTTGATATAGGAAAGGAAGAATTAATACAAATAGTTACAGCAGCGACAAATATGAAGGAAAATGATATCGTTCCTGTAGCTCTTCATAAATCAATTCTAGCAGATGGAACAGAAATAAAGAAAGGAAAATTAAGAGGTCAAGTTTCTAATGGAATGTTCTGCTCAGAAGAAGAATTGGGAATAGCTGGAGATAAGCCTGTTCATGGTTTAATGATATTAGCTCAAGATGCTCCAATAGGTGTTGATATAAAGGAATATTTGGGGTTAAACAAATCTATATTAGATTTTGATATTACTTCTAATAGACCAGACTGCTTAAGTATAATTGGTATGGCAAGGGAAGCTGCAGCAGCTTTAAGAAAATCATATCAAATGCCAAATTTAAAATATGAAGTTAAGATAAAAGAAAATATAAAAGATCATTTACAAGTAGAAGTAAGAGATAATTTATGCAGAAGATTTATGGCTAGAGGTATAAAAAATGTTAAAATTGGTCCATCTCCAAGTTGGATGCAAGAAAGATTAATGGATGCCGGAATTAGACCAATTAATAATATAGTAGATATTACTAATTTTGTAATGCTAGAAATTGGAGAGCCGATGCATGCTTATGATGCAAGGGAAATATCAAGCAGAAAAATAGTTGTAGAAAGAGCTAAAAATAATGAGAAGTTTATCACTCTAGATGGAATAGAAAGAGAGTTAGATGAAAACTTTCTTTGTATAAAAGATGATGAAACTATTATTGGCTTAGCAGGTTTAATGGGAGGATTAAATTCAGAAATTAAAGATGATACAACAGAAGTTATTTTGGAAGCAGCAAATTTTGATGGAACTAATATAAGAGTTAATTCTAAAAAATTAAATTTAAGAACAGAAGCTTCTTCAAGATTTGAAAAGGATATAGATCCAAATTTGGCAGCTTTAGCTCTTGATAGAGCCTGTGCATTAATTTGTGAGCTTGGTTGCGGTGAAATAATGGAAGGTACAATAGATATTTATCCTGCTAAAAAGGAAGAAGGCTCAATTACTGTTGATTCAAAATGGATAAATAGATTCTTAGGTACTGACATTTCAAAGGAAGATATGAAGTATTATCTAGATTTAATCGATTTAAAAACAACATTAGATGGAGATAATTTAGTAATCACAATACCAACCTTTAGAGTTGACCTTGGAATAAAAGAAGATATTGCAGAAGAAGTTGCTAGAATATATGGTTATGATAAAATACCTACAACAATATCAAAAGTTTCTACAGAAAGGGAACCGAAATATAAAAAGGATATATTAAAAGAAGAAGTTATTAAAGCAATGATTGCTAGTGGAGTGAATCAATCAATCAGCTATTCATTTATATCACCAAAGGTTTTTGATAAGATTAATGTACCTGTTGATAGTGAATTAAGAAATGTAGTAAAAATTAAGAATCCACTAGGAGAAGATTACTCTGTAATGAGAACTACAACTATCCATTCAATGATGGAAGCTTTGGCTAGAAATTATTCAAAAAATAATGATTATGTAAGATTATTTGAGCTTGGTAAAATATATATTAAAAATGAAGATGAAAGAAAGCTTCCTCAAGAAAGGAATATTTTAACTATTGGAATGTATGGTGAATGTGATTTTCTTGATTTAAAGGGAGTAGTTGAAAATGTTCTAGACACCCTTGGCTTAAATAAGATTAAATTTACTAGAGAGACAGAAAATTTAAGTTATCACCCAGGAAAGACAGCAAATATAATGATAGGAAAAGAAAAGGCAGGTACATTAGGTGAAGTTCATCCTACTGTAACAGAAAATTATGGTATAGATACTAATTGCTATTTAGCTGAATTAGATTTAGATATATTATTTAATTATGCGAATATTACGAAGTCATATAAGCCATTACCAAAGTTCCCTGCGGTTACAAGAGATATGGCTTTACTTGTAGATGATGAAATTTTAGTCCAAGATATTGAAGATGCAATAAGAAGAGCAGGCGCTAATTTAGTAGAAAAGGTAAAATTATTTGATATATATAAAGGTTCTCAAATTCCTGAAGGAAAGAAGAGTATAGCATATTCAATATCATATAGGGATAATAATAAGACTTTAACAGATAATGATGTCAATAAGGTACATGATAAGATTTTAAGAAGTCTTGAACACAAACTTGGTGCTATTTTAAGATAATATTTAACTTCTAATTTTCTCTTTCTGTATCAAAAATTACATTGAAATATAATATATTAGTAATAGATTTTATGTTAAAATTAATATAATAATATTATTATTTTAATGGGGTGTGCTATGAATACAGTAACAATTAGGATAAATGGAGTTGAATATAATCTAAAGGGAAGAGAAAATGAGGAATACTTATTAAAAATTTCAAATTATGTAGATAGCAAGGTAAGAGATATTACAAATGCCAATAGAAAACTTAGTACCACTGCAGCTGCAACTTTAGCTTCATTAAATATAGCAGATGAACTTTTTAAGGCAGATATTGAAATTGAAAACTTGGTAAAAAAGAATAAAACTTTAGAGGAAAAAAGTTCAAGATTAGAACAAAGAGTAAAAGAGTTAGAAGAAGAAATAGAAAAAAATAATTTTAACCATTTAAGAGTTACTGAAAATTTAAATAAACAATTAGAAGATTTAAAAAAGAATAAAATAGAGGAATATGAAAAGCAAATTGAAACATTAAAAGAACAAGTTGAGAAATTAGAAAAAGAAAGAGAAAAATTGACAGAAAATAATAATGTACTTAAAGAAAAAGAAATAGAATTGCTAGAAGAGCTAAACAGTATAAATGATAGATTTAAGCTTATAGAAGAAGACTATAAAAAAATAAATAATGAGAAAGAGAGTTTAAAGGCTCAAAATAAGGATATTAAGTTTCAATTACAGACTACAAAATATAAAGTTTTGGATTTAGAAAAGAAGCTTCTTGATTCCCAGGTTGAATTAGCAAAGGCAAAAAGGCTTAGTAATCCATTAATTAAAGAAGTATAGCTCTATGCTAGAAAAGAATATTTATAATAAAAAACAGTTTAATTTGATATTAAACTGTTTTTTATTATAATAGAATGGAAAAATTGATATATTTATGTTATATATAATTAGTAGAAATTAATATAAGATTATAACTAAAGAAATTAATAATTTAAATGTAGAATTAGGAGAAGTATTTATGAAAAAAGTAGAAATTTTAGCTCCGGCTGGGAGTATGGAAAGTCTTTATGCAGCTATAAATAAAGGTGCTGATGCAGTTTACCTTGGTGGGAGTAAGTTTTCTGCTCGAGCATACGCTTCAAATTTTGATAATGATAATATGATTAAGGCTGTAGATTATGCTCATAGTTATGGTGCTAAGATTTATGTAACATTAAATACTATAATAAAAGAAAATGAATTAGAGGAAGCCGTAAGATATGCAGGTTTTCTCTATGAAATTGGGGTAGATGCTTTAATACTTCAAGATTTAGGGTTATTTAAAAGAATAAAAGAAGAATATCCTGATTTTGAAATTCATGCATCAACACAAATGACTATTCATAATGGTGAAGGAGCCTTATATTTAAAAGAAAAAGGCTTTCATAGAATAGTGTTGTCTAGAGAGTTATCCTTAAAGGAAATAGAATATATTTCAAAGGATTTAAATATAGAAACAGAAATTTTTGTCCATGGGGCTTTATGTATATCCTATTCAGGGCAATGTCTAATGAGTTCCATGATAGGTGGGCGAAGTGGAAACAGAGGAAGATGTGCCCAGCCATGTAGAATGGAGTATACGATAAAAGGAAACAATACTTCTGAGAAAAAAGCTTATATATTAAGTCCAAAGGATACCTGTACAATAGATAATATAGAGGATATTATTAATTCCGGTGCGTATTCATTAAAGATAGAAGGAAGAATGAAAAGACCTGAATATGTTGCTGGTGTAGTAGATAATTATAGAAAGGCAGTAGATCAAATTTTATATAATAAAAAGTTTGATGCAGAAAAAGGAAAAAAGGAATTAATGCAACTATTTAACAGAGGAGGATTTTCTACTGCATATTTATATAAAAATTTGGGAAGTGATTTAATTAGCTTTAAGCATCCAAGAAATACAGGGGTATTTTTAGGAAAGGTAAATAAAAATGGAGAAATTCAGTTGAAGGAGGATATATCCTTAGGTGATGGTTTTAGGGTTAAGGATAAGGGATTTATAATTAGTAAAATTCTATTAAAAGGCAAGGAAGTAAAGGAAGCTAAGATAGGAGAAAAAGTAGAAATTTATCCTAAGTCTTATAAAAAAGGTGATGAGTTATATAAGTCTTCTGATAAAAAATTATTTGATGAATTAGAAGATTACCTAAAAGCATATGAAAGAAAAATTCCTTTAAAGGCGAAGATAAATTTTGAGCTTCAAAAGTCTATGACTATAAAAATTTCTTATAATGGATTAGATTATGAATTTATAGGAGCAGTCGTCGAAAAAGCAGAAAAGAAGCCATTAGATAAAGATAGAGTAATTGAAGCTCTAGAAAAGTCTGGAGATTATCCCTTTAGAATAAATGAAGTAGAATTTGAAAACTTTGAGGAAGGTTTTGTAAGAATAAGTGATTTAAATAATTTAAGAAGGGAAGCTCTTGAAGGAATACAGAAATCAATAACAAAATCTTTTAGAAGAAAAAGAGCAATAAAGAAAGAAAAACAAGAAGAAAAGATAAAATTAGATAAGAATATAGAAATGATTTATCAATGTGTAACTAAGAATCAGTTTGAAGCCTTATTAGAAGAAGGAATAAGGGATATTGCAGTTGATATATTTAGTCGTCATAGAGATTCTCTAAAAATTAAAGATATTATTGAATTAAAAGAAAAGGATAAGGTTAATATATATTTAAAGATACCTAATATAGTTAAAAGTGAATTTGATAAAGTTGTAGAGCTTATAGAAAAATTAAAACCATATATAAAGGGATTGATAACTGTTAATTTAGGAATTATAAATAAGTATAAGGATGAGCTTTTTATAATTGGAGATTATAAGTTAAATATTATTAATTCTCAGGCTTTAAAATTTTATCAAAGTGAAATTGATATCCCAACTCTTAGTTTAGAGTTAAATAGAAAAGAAATAAAGAATATGCTTAAAAACAATATGGGAAATGTTCAAGCATTAATTTATGGAAAAACAGAATTAATGATAAGTGAGTACTGTCCTATTGGAAGTACATTTGGAGGAAGATCCTCCTGTAGTGAGTGTAACTTAGCATGCACAAGAGATGACTTTACACTAATTGATAGAATGAATGAAAAGTTTAGGGTAATGACAGATGTATTTTGTAGAAGCTATATACTAAATTCTTATCCATTAAATTTAATTGAAGAGAAGGAAGATTTAATAAAGCTTGGAGTTAATTCTTTTAGAGTAGAATTTAGAGATGAAAGCAAAAATGAAGTTAAAAATGTAATTAAAATGATAAGAAATGAAATAGAAATTGATAATAATAAATATACAAAAGGACATTATAGAAGAGGAATAGAGTAATTTATAAAAGTGAGTAGTACTTTTTTTAGCAACTGTGTCCTCTGTACTTAAATAATTAGTTGATTTCAATTATTAGAAATTAACATTGTTTAATATTAGATTTATTAAATAAAAAATAATAAGGAGAAGTTATGGACGATAGAACTCTTAGAGTGCTTGAATTTAATAAGATAAAAGAAATATTAAAAGAATATGTAATCACAGCTAGTGCTAAAAAATTAGTTGATGAATTAAAGCCTTATGATACAGTGTATGAAGTAAGAAGAAAGCTGCAAGAAAGCGATGAAGCTTTAGATTTATTAATTAAAAAAGGAAACCCTCCTTTTGAAGGGCTTTATGATTCGGGAGAAGGCATAGAAAGAGCTAAGAAAAATGGAGTTCTTTCTCCTGGGCAATTACTTAAAATTGGAGGAATGTTAAGGTGTGCTAGAAGATTTAAAGATTACATAAAGAGAAAAGAGGAAGAGATGCCTCATGTATTGTTAGAAGATCTAGCAGATATATTAACTCCTCTTAGAAAATTAGAAGAAATTATTGAAATTTCAATTGTATCTGAAGAAGAAATTAGTGATAAAGCAAGTCCGACATTAGAAAATATAAGAAGAAATTTAAGGGACAAGATTTCTTCTGTTAGAGATAAAATTAATTCAATAGTTAGAGCAAATTCAAAATATCTTCAGGATGCTATTTATACAATGAGAGGAGATAGGTATGTATTACCTGTAAGGGCAGAATATAAGGGAGCAGTACAGGGGCTTATTCATGATCAAAGCTCTACAGGTGCTACTTTATATATTGAGCCAATAAGTTTAGTAAATTTAAATAATGAGATAAAGGAATTAAAATTAAAAGAAAAGGCAGAGATAGAAAAAATATTAAGTGAATTATCAAATAAGGTTTATGAAAATATTGATTTAGTAGAAAGTAATTATAAAATACTAACTGAATTAGACTTTATTTTTGGAAAAGCTAAATATGCTTCAAGTATAAATGGAATGTGCCCTATAGTTAATGAGGATAATAGTTTCGATATTATTCAAGGACGTCATCCTTTGATAGATCCAAAGATTGTAGTTCCATCAGATATATATCTAGGTAAAGAATTTACTACTCTAATGATTACTGGTCCAAATACTGGAGGTAAAACAGTAACCTTAAAAACTGTAGGACTTCTTCATTTAATGGCCTTAAGTGGTTTATTAATTCCAACGAAGGATAATTCAAGTATTGGATTCTTTAAAAAGATATTTGTGGATATTGGAGATGAGCAGAGTATTGAACAATCATTGTCAACTTTTTCATCTCATATGACTAATATAGTTAAGATATTGGAACAGGCTGATAATAATTCCCTTATATTATTTGATGAATTAGGATCAGGTACAGATCCGGTAGAAGGAGCTGCCCTTGCAATTTCAATAATAGATACTCTAAGAAGTATTGGAGCAAGGGTTATAGCTACAACTCATTATAGTGAGTTAAAAGGTTATGCATTAAAAACACCTGGAATAGAAAATGCTTCTGTGGAATTTGACGTTGAAACCTTAAAGCCAACCTATAGATTATTAATAGGAGTTCCTGGAAAGTCTAATGCTTTTGAAATTTCAAAAAGGCTTGGTTTAAGTGAAGAAATAATAAATAAAGCTAAAAATAATATTTCTTCTGATAATTTAGAGTTTGAAGATTTAATAAGAGACTTACAAGAAAAGAGTATATTAGCAAATCGTGATGCAAGAGAAGCAAAAAAAATAAAATTAGAAGCTGAAGAGATAAAAGCAAAATATGAGGAAAAGCTTAAAAGATTAGAAGAAGTAAGAGAAAAGGCTTATATTGAAGCTAAGCAGGAAGCTAAAAATATTATTCTTAGAGCAAAAGAAGAGGCTGATGAAATTTTAAAAGCCATGAGGGAATTAGAAAAGCTAGGAATTGCTGAAGGTGGAAGGGCTAGATTAGAAGAAGAAAGAAAAAAGTTAAAAGATAGTTTAGAAAAGAAGGAAGCTGCCTTAATCAAGGAAAGAGAAAATAAAGGAGAGGAAATTACCAAGGTAACCCTTGGAATGGATGCATATCTACCTTCTTTAAATCAAAATGTAATTATAGTTTCTATGCCGGATTCCAAAGGAGAAGTTCAAGTGGAAGCTGGTATTATGAAAATAAATGTAAAACTAAAAGATTTAAGAAAGATAAATAATCCTAGCAGCAATAAAAAGGAAAGGAAGAAAAGGGAATTAAAATTAAATCTAGCCAGAGTCGAAAATAGAATCGATTTAAGGGGATTAGATGCAGAAGAAGCTTGTTATAGAACTGATAAATATTTAGATGAAGCATATATGGCTAATCTAGGAGAAGTTACTATTGTCCATGGAAAAGGTACAGGAGTATTAAGAAAAGCAATAAATGAAATGTTAAAAAAACATCCTCATGTCAAACAATATAGATTAGGAGCATATGGGGAAGGTGGAGATGGAGTAACAGTAGTAACTTTAAAATAAATCCTTAAAATACTATTAAATAAATAAAGAGACTTATGTAAATAGGTCTCTTTTGTGCTATAATTTTAATAGAAAAGAGGTGTAGGCTATGTACTTAATAAGCGCATGTTTATGCGGAGTAAATTGTAAATATAATGGTAAAAATAATTTAAATAATATATGTTTAAAACTTTTAAAAGAGGGAAAAGCAATTTTAGTTTGCCCAGAACAATTAGGTGGACTTCCTACACCAAGAATACCTGCAGAAATAGTTGGAACAGCAGCAGGGGTATTAAAGGGAGAAGATAAAATAATAAATAAAAATAATATAAATGTTACAGAAGAGTTTATAAAGGGTGCAATGGAAACTTTAAATATAGCAAACAAGTGTAATGTTAAAAAAGCTATTTTAAAAGAGGGAAGTCCTTCTTGTGGAGTAAATTATATTTATGATGGAACTTTTAGTGGAAATAAAATAAAAGGACAAGGTATTACTGCTAAGCTATTAAAAGAAAATGGCATAGAAATAATTAGTGATGCAGCTTTGGAGGGATATAAATGGGATTTTTAAAATTTATTAAAGAATTAATTAAGAATAGAGAGATAGATGAAGAGGAGTTTCTTCAAGAAGACATGGATGATGAAAAATTTGAGGAAAGTAATGAAGATAGTATGAAAAATATAGAAATTAAAGAACCTATAGAAACAATTGAAAATGTTGATCCTATTAATAAGATTGAAGCTAATAATTTAAGTGAAGAAGAAATTGATAAATTAATATTGAAGGAAATTTATGAAATTATAAGTGTATATGAGGATTTTGAAAGAGTAAAAATAGCTGCAAAAGAAGCAGCAGTTAATATTGGTATAAAATATATTGATTATCTTCCAAATTATTTGAATTTAAAGATTAGTAGAATTCCTATTTTTAGAGAGAAATACAGCGATCCTGAAGAATGGAAATTAGTAGTTGAAAATACTGTATTAATGATAATATACAATTTTAAAGAACATGGTGTGTCATTGTTACAAAAAATTGGACAAAAAAATAATAACTTATATATAAAGGTTACAAATTTATTATGCAAATTAGCAAGTGAAAATATAAAAACTGATGAGATAATAAATTCAATTATGGAAAATATAATGGCTTTTAATGATGAAACAAAAATATCTATACTTGGATGTATGTCTCAAATTAAAGGAAACAATCAAGTTATAGGTTTAATTCAACATTTTTATAAAACTTATATTAAAAAAGGAGATGCTGAGAAGTCTTTAAAATTATTAAAATATTTGATTAATGCTGCTGAAAGATTTACTCAAGGTCATTTACAGTTTTTAAAAGATTTATCTTTAGGCAGTAAGACTATAAATCTAGAAAAAATTACAGTTTTAGAAGAAAATGAGCCTAAGTTAATAACTTTAAATAATATAAATGAAGAACTAAGAGTGGATGCTGCTATAACATATTATATGCTTGATGATTCCGATAGAGAAATAAATAATACTTTATATTATTTAAGAGATTATTCTTTGGATAGAAATTTAAGAGAAAGAATTAATAAGATACTAAAATAAAATTATAGTTAGGGGTCTTTAAAGTGATAAAAAATGAAAATAAAAAGAGAAGAAAATCAATAAAAGAAAAATTTTTTTTGTTGATTATTTCTTTTATATTTATAAATATATTAATATTTTTGCCTATTAATATAAATAATATTCCTTTGCTGGCATCTTATACATTAACTAAAGAAGATATTAAATCTAATCAGGAATTTATTATGGAATTTAATTATGTGAAAGATAATATAAAGTATCTTTATACTGATGTAGCAGAAGATAATTTAATTGATAAAGTTAAGGAAATTGAAGATTTATTAGACAAGGGTATAAGCAGTAAAGCAAAAGTTTTGATTTCAGAATTAACTAATAATTTTAATGAAATCAGTTCAAGAAATCAATTATATTTAGAGAAGCAATTTAATGAAATAAATGATGAAAAGTTAGAGGATTTTTTAGAGGAAGAATTAGAAATAATAATGAATTATAAAAAAGAGTTTGAAAATTTATATAAGGATAAAAAATATAATGAGGCTAGAAGTGTATTACAAACTCTTAGAGTATATATTGAGGACAATAAGAAGTTAGCAAATAAAAGAAAAATAGATGAGGTATATGAAGAAAATTCCCTTCAAGCTCCTTCTTTAAGAGAACCTAAATATATAAATGGAATCTTAATAGTAAATAAAGAATATGGGCTTCCTGATACATATTCACCTGGAGAAGATCCTGAAGCTAGAGAAGCTTTTGAACGAATGAAGGCAGATGCGACAAAGGAAGGCATATATTTAAATGCTTTTTCAACATATAGGAGTTATTATACACAAGAGACCTTATATAATAATTATGTATATACATATGGACAATCATCAACTGATACTTTTTCTGCAAGGCCAGGCTTTAGTGAACATCAAACAGGATTAGCTTTTGATATTGGTGGAGTAGATAGAAGCCTATGGGCACAAGAAGATTTTAAATATACAAAAGAGGCAAATTGGCTTAAGGAAAATTGCTATAAATATGGATTTATATTAAGATATCCAGAAGGTAAGGAATGGAAAACAGGATATATGCATGAATCTTGGCATTTTAGATATATTGGGGTTGAACATAGTATAAATTTTGCTAATAGTGATTTAACTTTAGAAGAATATTTAGGTTTATAAGTTTTTATTTAAAAATGATTTATAATTAAAATTTATAATTAAAATACTAAAGCTGTCTTACAAAATTTATTTGTAAGACAGCTTTAGTATTTTACAGCTATTGCGATAAATTATATTTAGGAAAATAAACTTAATCTTAAAAATATAGTATAAAATTTAGACTTATTGCCAAGAATATCATAAGAGATTATATTAATGGGAGGAATCTATATTGGAAAGTCTAAATTTAATAAAGAGAGATAAGCATAATAAAGCAAAACAATTAAGAAGAAATGGCAAGGTGCCTGGAATATTATATAACAAAAACAAAATTAACTTCATGTTTGAAGTTGGTGAATTAGAATTATGTAGAGAGATATCAGAAATTGGGGAACACGGAATATTAAACTTTCAAGTAGATGGAAGTGATAGGAAGGCTTTAATAAAAGATGTTCAAAGAGATCCTGTAACAGGGAAAATAATTCATATAGATTTACAAGAATTAGAGAAAAATCAAAAGGTTATTTCTTCTATACCTATTAAATATATTGGAGAAGATTTGCTTAATAGAAGAGGTATGATTGTTCAAAAAGAAAAAGAAAGCATCAAAGTAGAAGGAGTAGCTGAAAAGTTACCAAAGAGTATAAAAGTTAATATGGCAAATTTAAACAAGGGAGCTGTTTATAGAATTGCTGATTTAGAAATTGCTTCCGAACTCTCCGTTATTGAAGACTTAAATACAGTAGTAGCTTCAGTAAGCTATGAAAGAAGGACTGTAGCTGAAAATAATGAAGCTGCTGAAGAAGAAGGAGGAATTGATTAATAATTACCCCTTAATCAATAGAATTAGTATTTGATAAATATTTCCTTTAGTGTATAATAAATTTGTAACTATTTTTGGGAGGGGTAAAATGTTATATAAAGAAAAATACGAAGAATGGCTAATTTCAGAAATAATTGATAACGATATTAAAGAAGAACTAAGAAACATAAAAGAAGAAAAGGAAATAGAAGATAGATTTTATAAAGATTTAGAATTTGGTACTGGTGGACTTAGAGGAGTTATTGGAGCAGGAAGTAATAGAATGAATATATATACTGTTTCAAAAGCAACACAAGGTTTTGCAAATTATTTAAATAAAAATTTTGATAATCCATCAGTAGCTATAGCTTATGATTCTAGAAATATGTCAAAAGAATTTTCTAAAGCAGCGGCTTTAACTCTTGCTGCTAATAATATAAAAGTTTATTTATATGAAAGTTTAAGACCAACACCTATGCTTTCTTTTGCAGTAAGACATTTAAAATGTAATGGTGGGATAGTAGTAACAGCATCACATAATCCAAAGGAATATAACGGTTATAAAGTATATGATGAATTTGGTGGTCAGGTAACAGATGAAAAGGCAAATTTAATAATTAATGAGGTTAATAAGGTTAATGATTTTTCATTAATTAAAACAATATCAGAAGAAAAAGCTTTAGAAGATAATCTATTGCAATATATTGGAGAAGATGTTGATAAGGCTTATATTGATGCTGTAAAGTCATTAACAATAAGAAAAAAATTAGTTAAAGATAAAGCAAAGGATTTAAAGGTTATCTATTCTCCAATCCATGGTTCAGGAAATATGCCTGTTAGAAGAGTTTTAAAGGAACTTGGTTATGAAAATGTTCAGGTTGTAAAAGAGCAGGAGCTACCTGATGGAAATTTCCCAACTGCACCATATCCAAATCCAGAAGATCCTAAAGTATTCAAACTTGCCTTAGAAATGGCTAAAGAAAGCAATCCAGATTTAATTTTTGCAACAGATCCAGATGCTGATAGAATTGGTGTTGTAGTAAAAGATAATGAAGGTGAATTTAGAGTCTTAACAGGAAATCAAACAGGATTATTATTATGTGAATATATATTAAAATCTTTAAAGGAAGAAAATAAGCTTCCTAAAGATGGTTCAATAATAAAAACAATAGTTACTACTGATGGTGTTAAAGGTATTGCAAAGGAATATGATGTAGAAGTAGAAGAAGTTCTAACAGGATTTAAATATATAGGGGAAAGAATAAGAGAATATAAGGAAAATAAGAATAAAACTTATATTTTTGGATTTGAAGAAAGCTATGGATATTTAGCTGGAGATTTTGTTAGAGATAAAGATGCTGTAATTGCAGCAACATTGATTGCAGAAATGACTTTATATTATAAGGAACAAGGAAAGAGTTTATATGATGCATTAATAGATTTATATGATAAATATGGATATTTCAAGGAAACATTAGTTTCTTTTGAACTTAAAGGTAAAGAAGGTAGCGAAAAAATAGCTAAATGTATTGATTCTTTCAGAAATAATAATATAGAAACTTTAGATGGACTTAAGGTTATAATAAAAAATGATTATAAGTTAAGAGAAGAAGTAAATGTATTAACCGGAGAAAAGAAGGAAATTAATCTTCCTAAGTCAAACGTTCTAAAATTTATATTAGAAAATGAAGCATGGTTTGTAATAAGACCTTCTGGTACTGAACCAAAAATGAAGGCATATATAGCAACAAATGGAAAAGATTTAAAAGATGCTGATGAAAGTCTTGATAGATTGAAAAATGAAGTTGTGGCTTTAATAAATGAAAAATTAAATTAGAAAATAATAAGTAGGGTATTGCCCTACTTATTATTTTTATGATTTTTGATAATAACATGTTTTTTCATTATGACTTTAATATTTGAAAGCTTATTAATATTATAGTATTATTTATTGTAAAGTAATTTTTAAGGAGGTTCTGTATTTTGAATTATAATGCAGTATTTAAAGAAAAACTAGGTAGATTATTATTTCTTGAAATAAATCAAAAAACTTTCAAGGAAATGGTAAAAATACCCGAATATGTAGAGTTTGTAAATAAGGATTTATATATACCAATATCTTCTAAATATATTACAGAAAATATACAGGATGAAATTAGAATTAAAAATTTGCCTATTTATTATTTTATTGAAGGTATGTTTTTTTCAATGGGAGCAGATGAAAATCTAAGATTTAATGAAGATTATGAAACTATATTAACATATATTAATGATGCGGAGGCTTGTATAAAAAGTATAATAGCTAAAAATATTAAGGAAGAGCATTTAGTAGAGGCATATATTCTCTTAAAGGGATTTTATAGATATTCACAAGATAAAGAAGTAATGAAAAAACTTCTTTTAGTAGGAGAAACAATAAGAGAAAAGGATAAATCCTTTAAAGATATATTATTAAAGGATATAGAATATTGTGAAAATAATTTATTAAAAATAAGTGAAGCTTATTTATATAAGGCTTTAATATTAAAAGATGAAAATGACTATGCAGGAGCCAAGATTGCAATAAACGAATATATAAATAATGGTGGAAAAGTAGACGATGAAATAGAAGTGTTAATTGATGATATTAATAATATATCAAATTATGAAAAAGCTATTGAGTATTTAGAAGGAGATGTCGTTAAAGCAATAAAAATCTTTGTAGATTTATTAGAGAAATTCCCTGATAATCCGTTAATTTACTATTATTTAGCTGTTGCTTATAGAAAGTTAGAAAATTATGAAAAAGCAATTTATTATTTAAATGAAAGTCTTGAAAGAGAGACTGGAATATATGAAGTTATAGTAGAATTAGGGATAAATTATGCTTGTTTAAATCAATTTGAAGAAGCAATAAAATACTTTAAGAAGGCTTTTGAGGCAACAAAGGAAGTAGAAGTTTGCACAAATATTGTTATGTGTTATTTAAATTTAAATAAAATAGAAGAGGCTAAAATACATTTAGAATTGGCTAAAAAAATAAATCCTGAGGATGAAATTGTAAAAGAACTAGAGCAAATATTAGCTACAGCTAAGGAAAATTAATATATAATTTTATATATAATTGTTAAGCTCAAATTTAATATGATAAGATATAAATAACTAGAATATTTCATAAGGAGTAATCATGAAAGATAATAATTTTATAAAAGTTCTGGATTATAAGATATATAAGAATAGTATTTCTGAAGCCTTAGAATATATAGATAATTATGAAAAAGTTCATATTATTTCTGGAAATCCAGAGGTTTTATATAATGCTTTAAAGGATGAAATATTATTTAATAATTTTAATTCTGAAAATAGCTTTATAATACCTGATGGTGTAGGAGTACAAATAGCTGCAAAATATTTAAAAACACCTATAAAAGAAAAAATAGCAGGTATTGATTTCATGCATAGAATTATGAAAAAGTGTGAAAAGGAAGGTAAGAGTATATACTTGCTTGGAGCATCAAATGAAAGTCTTAATTCCTGTATAGCAAATATAATAATGAAATATCCTAATATTATTATAGCAGGTTATCGAAATGGTTATTTTGATTCAAAAGAGGAAGAAAAGATTGTTGAGGAAATAAAAAAGACCAATCCTTATTGTCTTTTTGTTGCTATGGGTTGTCCAAGACAGGAACAATTTATAGTTAAGAATATGGAAGAATTGAATTGTAAGATATTTATGGGAGTAGGAGGAAGCTTTGATGTAATAGCTGAAAAGGTAAAAAGAGCGCCTACATGGATGATAAAAATGGGGCTAGAATGGCTTTATAGAGTCATAAAGGAGCCATGGAGAATAAAGAGATTATCTAGTATTCCTAAATTTTTAATGCTTTTGTGCAAGAGTAATAGGTGATTTATGAGTATAAATAATCTATTTATTTTAATTTTAAATTTTATATTAAAGGGGGAGAACTGGTAATTATGAAAATATTATTTATAGCATGTTATTCACCACTAATTAATAATTCCGCTTCAATTGAAACACTTCAATATTTAAATAACTTGGCTAATATCAAGGACAATGAAATTCATTTATTAACAGTTAACTTCCCCAAGAATTCAATATATTATGATGAATATATTTTTAATATGCTAGATAAAAAGGTTAAAATACATATTATTTCAGGTGGAAAAATTTTTGAAAAAGTAATGCCCAAAAGGAGTAATAATATAAATATTAATATAAATAATAAGCTTTCCCTAAAGAATAAAATATTTAGAAGGATAAAAAAAGTTATAGCAGTACCTGATATGTATTATTATTGGTCAATAAAAGCAAGTAAATATGGAATTAAACTTATGGAAAAGGAAAATTTTGACGTGATGTTCTCTATGCATGAGCCGCCTTCAAGTCATATTTGTGCTTACTATATAAAAAAGAAATATAAAAATTTAAAATGGATAACTTATTGGAGTGACCCTTGGACTAAGGATTCAACAAGAGAAAATATAAATATATTAAGAAGAAAATTTGAAGAAAGCTATGAAAGAAAAGTAGTGGAGCTATCAGATAAGTTTATATTTGTAACAAAGGAAAATAGAGATGATTATATAGGAACTTATAATATCGAAAAAGATAATACTTTTATTATTACTAGGGGTTATGATGAAGAACTTTATAAAGAAATTGCTTTAGAAGAAAAGCCTGAATTAATAAATGATAAAAAGATTAATATAGTTTATGCAGGTGAAATATTTACTAAGCTTAGAGATATAAGACCTTTTATAGAAGCTTTGGAAAAGCTTAAGAAGGAAAATATAGATTTCTTTAATAAACTGAATATATTATTTTTTGGAAATATTGATGATGAAAATATTAAAAGTAAGTTATCTTTAATAGGAAATGTAAAAGTTTCTAATAGAATTCCTTATAAAAAGGCCTTAAGTTATATGATAAATAGTGATCTTCTTATTTTATTTGGCAATAAAAATTCTAAACAAATTCCTGCCAAAATATATGATTATTTTGGTTGCAATGCTTATATTCTTGTAATTTTAGGCGATTCAAAAGATCCAATAAAATCTGTAATAGAAAATAAAGAGAAATGTATTGTTGTAATGAATAAAAAAGATGAAATAAGGAATAGTCTAATAGAAATATGCGGAAAAATTAACAATGGCATAAAAAGTTTTCCTATTAATGAATATGAATGGAAAAATATTTCGCATAAGTTATTTAAAATTTTGAAGGGGGAATAGTATATGCACGTAATGTTTGTACCTTCCTGGTATCATAATAAAAGAAATCCAGTGCATGGAAGTTTTTTTAAGGAACAAGCACAAGCCCTTCAAGAAGCAGGAGTTAAGATTACTGTTGCATATAATGAAATATGGCCTTTAACTTTGTTGGGGAGAGTAAAAGAAAGAGTTGGATTAAGTTATAAAATAGAAGATAATTTAAAGACTTATAGATATAAAAATTTTAATTATCTTCCTAAGAATTCAAAAATGTTTTCTATTTTTAATAAACGATTAGAAAAATTGTATAAGGAAATTACTAAAAATGAAGGTAAAGTAGATATTATACATTGTCAGTCTTCCTTTTGGGCTGGCATAAGCTGCCTTTATATTGCCCAAAAATATAATATTCCTTTAATAATAACAGAACATTCTTCTCTGAAAAGAGCTGTTTACATTAAAAATAGTTATATACCCTTGGTTAAAAAATCTTATTTAGGAGCAGATGTATTAATTGCTGTAGGAAATGGATTAAAGAATGAATTATACGAATTAACTGGACGAAAGGATATAAGAGTAATAAATAATTTGCTGCCAACTGAAAATTTTTATATTAATGAATATAAAAACGAAGATTTCACTTTTTTTTCACTTGCCTTTTTAGAGGGAGAAAAGGGAATGGATGTATTAATAAAAGCTTTTGCTAAGTACTTCAATAATAAAAACGCTAAGCTTATTATTGGAGGAGATGGTAGTCAAAAACAAGAATTAATTAAGTTATGTAAAAATTTAAATTTAGAAGGGCAAGTAAAATTTTTAGGAGCATTAAATAGAGAAGAGGTAGCTTATCATATGAGTAAATGTGATGCTTTTGTTTTAGCTTCTAAACATGAAACTTTTGGAGTAGTATATATTGAAGCCCTTGCTTCAGGAAAACCTATTATTGGTACTTATAATGGAGGGGCTGAGGATATTATAAATGAGAATAATGGCTTGTTAGTTGAAGTGGATAATGTCGATGCTTTAGGAAAGGCAATGGTTAAAATAAAAGAAAATATTGCTATTTATAATAGTGAAGAAATTAGAAAAGAATGTATTGAAAAATATTCTAAAGAAGCTGTAACTAGAAAGATAATAAATGTTTATAATTCTTTGTTACAGTAGAAAGGAGTCATATGTTATTTAAAGATTATACTTTAGAAAAGTTTATACAGGAACTATCTTCAAAGGCACCTTCACCAGGAGGTGGGAGTACAGCAGCATTGGTAGGGGCATTAGCAGCTTCTTTAAATGCAATGGTTTATTCTTTAACTATTGGGAAAAAGGCTTTTAATAATTTAGAAGAACAGCATAAAGAAAATATGCTTAAATTTAATGAGGAAGCCTTAGTTTTTATTGCTAGTTTAATGAATTTTATGGAAAAAGATAGAGAAGATTTTTTAGAATTGATGAATAGTTATAAACTTCCTAAAGAAACTGAAAATGAAATAATAGAAAGAAAAAAGATTATTAAAGAAAATACTTTGAAAGCAATGAAAACTCCTTTAAATTTGGCAAGAGAATGTATAAAACTTTATAAAAATATTTCTTTTGCAGTTAGTTATGGAAACAAGAATTTAAGCTCTGATGCTGGGGTTGCAGCTGTATTATTACATGCAGCAATAGAAAGTGCCATAATAAATGTTAAGGTGAATTTAAATTTATTAAGGAATGATTTATGTAAAGAAGAAGTTAATTCAATATTAGAAGAATGCAATAAGTTATTAAGGGAATCTTCAACTAACAAAATTAATTTGTTAAAAGAAGTTGAGAATATAATTTATCCAGAATAAAAATAGCCTAGCTGGCTATTTTTATTCTGGTAAATCCTTTAGGGACTTAAATTCATATCCTTGTTTTTTTAGTTCTCTAATAACTGTTTTTAATATTTTTGTATTTGTATCAGAAACAGAATGTAATAATATTATTGCTCCAGGATGAACTCCAGCTAATATTTTTTTTATTGCATAGTCTTCTTTTGGTTGATTATCTACTAACCAATCTTTATAAGCAAAACTCCAAAAGATAGTTTTATATCCTAAAGCTTGTGTTTTTTTCAAAGAATTTTTTGAATACTTCCCCATTGGAGGTCTAAAAAATTTTGGCATATCTTGACCTGTGAGGGTCTTGAATTCTTCCTCTACCTCAGTAAATTCCTTATTAAATTTTTCATTGTCTAATATTGAAGGCATAGAAGGATGATGGGACGAATGATTACATACAAGATGGCCTTCATCCACCATTCGTTTAACAATATCTTTTTCACTTTTTATATAAGGTTTAACCACAAAAAATGCAGCTGGAACCTTTTCTTCTTTTAATACATCTAATATCTTATGAGTGTTTCCATTTTCATAGCCTTGATCAAAAGTTAAGTATAGAACCTTTGAGTTTGTATCACCAACATAATAAGCATCATATTCATTTAAAAAGTCAGCTGACTCTTTTGGAGCTTCTGGAGTTTTACCGCTTTCTCTATTAACAAAATACCAGTTAAGTTCAGTATCTTCAGAGATTAAAGTTAAAGCATAACTAATATTAGAGAATAATAAAAGAAATATTGTAGGGATTATCAATAAATGGAATCCTTTTTTCATTTTTTCACCACCTTTAGTTTTTAATTTTATTCTTTGCAGAAGGATAAATTTTAGCCATAGAAATTTATGTATAAATTTTAGAATTAGTTAACATAAATTCTAATAGGTTGAAATAATTAATCTAGTAGAGTATAATTTTAAAGATGATTTAAGTTGAGAAAGGAATGTACATAGATGAATTTAGGAATTGTTGGTTTACCGAATGTTGGTAAAAGTACTTTGTTTAATGCAATAACTAAAGCTGGAGCAGAATCTGCAAATTATCCATTCTGTACAATTGAGCCTAATGTTGGAGTAGTAAGCGTTCCAGATAAGAGATTAGATGTTTTAGAAAAAATGTATAATGCAAAAAGAAAAGTTTATACCGCAGTAGAGTTTTATGATATAGCAGGGCTGGTAAAAGGAGCTTCAAAAGGTGAAGGTCTTGGAAACAAGTTTTTATCACATATTAGAGAAGTTAATGCAATAGTTCATGTTGTTAGATGTTTCGATGATGGGAACGTTGTTCATGTAGAAGGCTCAGTAGATCCTATAAGAGACATAGAAACAATAAATTTAGAACTTATTTTTGCTGATCTTGAAGTCTTGGAAAGAAGAATGGAAAGAACTATAAAGCTTGTAAGATCAGGAGATAAGGCTGCAAAAGCAGAATATGCTTTAATGGAAAGAGTTAAAGAACATTTAGAAAAAAATCTTCCTATAAGAACTCTTGAAGTAACAGAAGAGGAAGAAGAAATAATTAAGGGCTTATTTATGATAACATCAAAGCCTGTTCTTTATGCTTGTAATATATCAGAAGAAGATATGATGGCCGGTAATTTAGAAAACGACTATGTAAAAGCTGTTATGGATTATGCAAAATCTGAAGGTTCAGAAACAGTAGTAGTGTGTGCTAAATTAGAAGAAGAATTATCAGGTCTTGAAGATGAAGAGAAATCAGAAATGTTAAAAGAATATGGATTAGAAGAATCTGGACTTGATGTATTAATTAGAAAGAGTTATAAGCTTTTAGGTCTTATAAGCTTTTTAACAGCGGGTGTTCAGGAAGTTAGAGCTTGGACAATAAAAGAAGGAACTAAGGCACCACAAGCTGCAGGAAAAATACATTCAGATATTGAAAGAGGATTTATTAGAGCTGAAGTAGTAGCTTATGATGATTTAGTAGAATGTGGATCAGAAGCTAATGCTAAAGAAAAAGGCCTTTATAGATTAGAGGGTAAAGATTATGTAATGAAAGATGGAGACGTGGTTCATTTTAGATTTAATGTTTAATTATTGAAAATTAATTGGACTGTTTAGGCAGTCCTTATTTTTTTAAGAAAATAGATATATGTAATTTTATGAAAAAACTTCATTAAATTTACATATATCTATTTTTAATGTTTAAAAAAATTAAAATATTTATTTTCTTTATTTAAATATTACTTGAAGAAATGGTGGAAGTTATATAAAATAATAGTATAAAGTGGTTAAAAGTGGTTGAAAGTGGAGTAAAAATTAAAAGGGTAGATTAAAATGTTTATTGGTGAATATCAACATGGTCTTGATTCTAAAAATAGAATGATTGTACCTGCTAAGTTAAGAGAAGGACTAGGCAGTAAATTTGTTATTACAAAAGGATTAGATGGATGTCTTTATGCCTACCCTATGGATGAATGGAAAGCTCTTGAGGAAAAATTAAAATCATTGCCACTGACCAATAAAGATGCAAGAGCCTTTGTAAGATTTTTCTTTTCTGGAGCTTGTGAAATTGAATTAGACAAGCAAGGAAGAGGATTAATACCACAAAATTTAAAGGAATATGCAAAGATAGAAAAGGAAATAGTAAGTATTGGAGTATTAACTAGAGTAGAAATTTGGAGCAAGGAAAAGTGGGAAGAATATAATGAATCAGATATTGATTTTGATTCTATCGCAGAAAAAATGAGTGATTTAGGAATATAAGGAGAAAAGTTATGGAATTTAAACATGTTTCTGTACTGTTAAATGAATGTATAGAGGGATTAAATATTAAAGAAAATGGAATATATGTAGATGGAACCTTAGGTGGTGCAGGGCATTCTTTTGAAATTCTAAAACGTTTATCTGACAAAGGCTTGTTGATTGGAATTGATCAAGATGAAGATGCACTAAAGGCAGCAAAAAAGAGATTACAGAATTTTGGGAATGTAAAGTATGTACATAACAATTTTTATAATATAGATTCTATTTTAGATGAGTTGGATATAGAAAAAATTGATGGTATGTTAATGGATCTGGGAGTTTCTTCTTATCAATTAGATGAAGCAGAAAGAGGCTTTAGTTATATGAAGGATGCTCCTTTAGATATGAGAATGAATAGAAAGAATTCTTTTTCGGCTTATGAAGTTGTAAATGATTATGAGGAAGAGGATCTTTACAGGATAATAAGGGATTATGGAGAAGAAAAATTCGCAAAAAGAATTGCTAAATTTATTGTAGAAAAAAGAAAAGAGAAAGAGATAGAAACTACTTTTGAATTAGTAGAAATAATAAAAGCAGCAATACCAGCTAAAGCAAGAAGGGAAGGACCTCATCCTGCAAAAAGAACTTTTCAGGCAATTAGAATTGAAGTAAATAGTGAATTATCAATATTAAATAAAGCTATTGAAGATGGAGTAAATCGATTAAATAAAGGTGGCAGAATGGCTATTATAACCTTCCATTCTTTAGAAGACAGGATAGTAAAAAATAAGTTTAAAGAGTTAGCAATTTCTTGTACATGTCCTAAGGAATTTCCTGTATGCGTGTGTGGAGGAAAGGCTAAAGTGAAAATTATTACTAGAAAAGCAATAGAACCATCAAAAGTGGAAGTAGAAGAAAATCCAAGAAGTAGAAGTGCGAAACTAAGAATTGTAGAGAAGATATAAAAAGTTAAGTTAAATGGTTGGGGGAGTAATAAAATGGTTAATAATGAATATGATTATATAAGAGGAAATACAGCTGTTAAACCTAAGAGAAAAGATAATGTTATAGAAAGACAAAGGGAAAGACGAAACTTAGAAGAAAGAAGAAGGGAAAGACAAAGGAAGGAAGCTCGTCAAAATAAATCTATTGTAATGAATATATTACATGTGGCCACTGTAATATTAATTTTGGGTGTAATTAATATTGCTTTGGATGGAAGAGTATACAAAACACAAAAAGCCCTAACTGATCTAAGAAATGAAATTAAAATTGCTAAAGCAGAGGGAGAAGCTCTAAGAGTAAATTTACTAAAGAATTCTTCGATAGAAGAAATCAAGGAATATGCTCATGCAATAGGTATGAAAACTCCAGGAAAAAATGATACAGTAGTAATAACTATAAAAAAGAATTTTTTTGAAAACATACAGGAATAGAAGGATGAAAAATAGTAAACTTGCCGATAAAGAATACTTAGTATTCTGCATGTTTTATTAATTACATGGAGGCATAGTTGTGAATAAAAGAAATTTTAGAGACAAAGCGCTAATGAAAAAGAGAATATCATTAGCGCTTGCCATATTAATGTGTATTTTTATTCTTTTGATAATTAGACTATCCTATATTATGATTGTTAAGAGGGAAGAATATTCAGCTAAAGCTGAAGAGCAGTGGACTAGTGAAGTAAAAATAGATGCTAGAAGAGGGAAAATATTAGATCGAAATGGAGTAGAACTAGCAGTTTCAGCTGATGTTTACAGAGTGGATTTTGATTTGAATTCTATTAGAGCATATTTAAAAAAGGAAAATGTGACAAAAGAAGAAATTGCACCTAAAATTGCAGAGGCATTAGATATGTCTGCAGAAACTATATTAGATAAGTTAAATACAAAGCTTCCTAGTGGTGCAGATGCAGGAGCGGCTAAAGTTGTTAGAAGAATAGAAAAAGAAGCTGCTGATAAAGTAAGAGCTTTAAACATACCTGGGGTAATTGTTTCCCCTGACACAAAAAGATATTATCCTAATGGTAATTTTTTATCTCACGTATTAGGAAGTACTAATATTGATGGGCAAGGTTTAACAGGAATTGAGCTTCAATATAATGAATATTTATCAGGTACGCCGGGACTCAGAATTACTGAACTTGATAAATACAATGATGAATTACCCTATACCATTTCTAAATTTACTACACCAGTAAATGGGAAAGATGTTACTTTAACTATAGATGCTAATATACAGGCATTTGCAGAAAAAATTGCTGAAAAAGGATATATAGATAATCAAGCAAAGCAAGTTTCTGTTTTAGTTATGGATCCAAATAATGGAGAAATACTAGCTTTAGCTAATAAACCAGATTTTGATCCTAATGCTCCTTTTGAAGGAGCAGAAAATTATCCTGGTTCAAATACCTCAGAAAAAGTACAAAAAATGTGGAGAAACCGTCTGGTAAATGATACTTTTGAGCCAGGATCAATTTTTAAGGTTGTTACAATGGCAGCAGCTTTAGAAGAGGAACTTGTAAAAGAAGAAGATACTTTTGTATGTAATGGTAGTTTAAGAGTAGGTCCACATACGATAAAATGTTGGAGAAGGGGTGGACATGGAACTCAAATTTTACCAGAAATCCTTCAAAACTCATGTAATGTAGGGTTTATGGAATTAGGAAAGAAAATAGGGAAAGAAAAATTAAATGAATATATAAAAAAGTTAGGTTTTGGAGAAGTTAGTGGAATAGATTTACCTGGAGAAGCGAAAGGAATTGTTAAAAAGACTTCAGATATGACTGATGCAGATTTAGCAACAATATCATTTGGGCAAACAAATACAGTAAATCCAGTTCAATATATGGCAGCATTTAATAGCATAGTAAATGGAGGAAAACTTATTCAACCTCATATTATGAAAGAAATAAGTCATGCAGATGAAAATGGAAATCTTGTAGTAGATCAAGTATTTGAATCAAGAGTTTCAAAGGTATTAAGCGAAGAAAAAACTGCAATTCTTAGGGATTACTTAGAAAGAACGGTTGCTTATGGAGGCGTAAGTAAGGTTTATGTAGAGGGTTATCATATAGGTGGAAAGACAGGGACTGCTCAAAAAATCAATCCTAATGGAAGAGGATATGAATCGGGAAAATATATATCATCGGTTGCAGCTTTTGCTCCAGTAGATAATCCTAAAATATCAGTATTTATTTCTATTGATGAACCAGGAACAGGAGTATATTATGCAGGACAGATTGCAGCACCTTTAGCACATGAATTATTTATTGATATATTTAATTATATGAATTCTGAAATATCAAAAGATAATATCGACAGCATTGTTAAAGAAGTTGTTGTTCCTGAAATAAGGGGATTAGAAGTTTCTGAGGCAACAAAAATTTTAAAAGAATTAAATCTTAAGTATAAGATAGAGGGAGAAGGGGACATAATTACAGAAGTAAAGCCTTATCCGGGTTATATTGTAAAAGAAAATTCAACAATAAATATAGACATTGGTAATTTAGAGTCTTATAATAAAAATATCATTATGCCCGATTTAAGTGGATACTCTTTAGAATCTGCAATTAAGTTATTAGATAACTTAGGATTAACATATAGCTATGAAGGTAGTGGTGCAGTAATTAAACAAAGTATACCAAAAGGAGAAATGATTAAAAAAGGAACTAATGTAAAACTTATTTTAAATGATGAATATGGAGATTAGTTTTAGAATATCCCTTTCTACTAGCATGTGGGAAACTCACATGCTAAATTTTTATCAATAATAGGGACTTCAATTACAGTATAAGGAGATGATGTTATGAAACTATTAGATTTATTAAGTGGAGTAAACTATAAAGTGTTGCAAGGTAGTTTAGACAAAGAAATAAATCATATACAATATGATAGTAGAAAAATTAAAGAGGGAGACTTATTTGTCTGTTTAAGGGGATTTGAAGTTGACGGGCATAATTATGCAAAAAATGCTGTTGAAGCAGGAGCACAGGTTATTGTGTGTGAAAAGGAAATTGATATAGACAATAATGATATTACAGTCATTTTAGTTAAGGAAGGAAGAAAAGCCTTAGCAATAATGTCTGCAAATTACTATAACCATCCAACAAGAGAGTTAAAGTTAGTAGGTGTAACAGGAACTAATGGCAAAACTACAACAGTTTATTTATTAAAATCAATTTTAGAAAAAGCAGGAAAAAAGGTTGGACTTATAGGAACAATTGCAAATTATATAGGTGATAAAAAGTTAGAATCAGATCATACTACCCCAGAATCCTTAGAATTGCAAAAATTATTTAGAGATATGGTTGAAGATGGATGCGAATATTGCGTAATGGAGACTTCTTCTCATTCACTTGAGTTAGATAGAGTTTATGGATGTGAGTATGAAGTTGGAATATTTACTAATTTAACTCGTGATCATTTAGATTTTCATAAGACTTTTGATAATTATTATAATGCGAAGTTTAAACTATTTGAAAGAAGTAAGGCTGCAGTAATAAATATTGATGATGATTATGGCTACAGGGTATATAAGGATGTTGAAAAATTAGGAAATAAATTAATTAAGACTTATTCAATAAAAAATGAAAGTGATTTTAAAGGGGAAAATATTGAATTAAAAGAAGGAGATATACATTTTATAGTAAATGGATATAAATTTAATTCAACATTACCTGGAGAATATAATGTCTATAATGTTTTAGGGGTTATTGCAACGTGTAATATATTAGATATTGATAGTTCTTCAATACAAAAAGGATTATTAAATGTTGTAGTTCCAGGAAGATGTGAAAGAATAGGTTATAAATATAATATACCATTTGATATTGTAATAGATTTCGCTCACACTCCAGATGGATTAAAGAATATATTAGAAACTTTAAAGCCTTTTGCAAAAAATAGACTAATTGCTGTATATGGTTCAGGTGGAGATAGGGATAAAGTAAAGAGAGCAGAATTAGGAAGAGTGGGAACTGAACTTGCAGATTTCGTAATTGTAACTTCAGATAATCCTAGAAAAGAAGAGCCTATGGCTGTTATAAGGGAAATTGTTGCAGGAATAACAAAAACAAATTATATTGCTATAGAAAATAGAAAAGAAGCTATAAAAATGGCAATTGATATGGCAGAAGAAGGAGATGTCATAGTTCTTGCAGGAAAAGGTCATGAAACATATCAAATATTAAAAGATGGTAAAATACATTTTGATGAAAGAGAAATTGTAGATGAAATTTTAAAGGATAAAAAGAAAAATTAGAGGTGAAATAATGGATTTAACTCTTAATGAAATAATAGATGCTATTAATGGTGAGGTATTAATTAGAAATAATGATACTTTTAACAAAGTTTGTATTGATACAAGAAAAATAGAGAAAGATAATATTTTTTGGGCTATTAAAGGTGAAAATTTTGATGGAAATAAATTTGTTATAGAAGCTTTTAATAAAGGTGCTACAATTGCTGTAATTGATAGTATATTTTTTGATTTTAATGAAATAAAAGATAATGTAACTGTGATAAAAGTAGCTGATACTTCTAAAGCTTTATTAGATTTAGCAAAGTATTATAGGAAAAAATTAAATTTGAAAGTAGTCGGAGTTACTGGATCTTGTGGCAAAACTTCAACTAAAGATTTGATTGCTGCTCTTTTAAGTGAAAAATATAAGGTTTTTAAGACAAAGGGAAATTTTAATAATAATATTGGGTTACCATTAATGATATTTGAATTAGATAGGAGTTATGATGTTGCTGTTCTTGAAATGGGAATGAGCGATTTAGGCGAAATAGATGTATTAGCTAATACTGCAGAACCAGATATTGCAGTCATAACCAATATAGGATTATCTCATATTGAGAATTTAAAAACTCAAGATAATATTTTAAAAGCGAAAATGGAGATAACAAATTATTTTAATGAGAAGAATACCCTTATTATTAATGGAGAAGACGAATATCTAAAAAAAATAAAAGATAAATGTTTTGAAATTATTAAAATTGGTTATAATCATGAATATGATGTTTATGCCTTTAATATTATATTAGAAGAGGATAGAACAATATTTACGGTAAGAGATAAGTCTGAAGAAAACACTTTTATAATACCAATGCCTGGAAAGCATAATGTTTTAAATTTATTACTTGCAATAGCAGTTGCAAAGAAATTAAACATATCAATGGAAGATGCAAAAAAGGGATTAGTCAATTTAGAACCGACTTCAATGAGATTGCAAATATTAAAAAAAGAGAAAATTATTATAATTAATGATTGTTATAATGCAAGTCCTGCTTCTATGAAATCATCTTTAGATGTATTAAATACTTATACAAATAAAAGAAAGGTTGCTATACTTGGAACCATGAATGAACTTGGAGAAAAGGCTATTGAAGCACATAAGGATATTGGAAAATATGCCTCTGATAAGGTTGATTTATTAATTGCTATTGGGGAATTTAGAAATAATTTTAAAGAAGAATTTAAAGGAAAAGATATTTTAACTTTTGAAACAAAAGAAGAATTAATTAAAAATATTAAGGATATTATTAAAGAAGAAGATGTAATTTTAGTTAAAGCTTCAAGAGGCAAAAAATTTGAAAGCATAGTAAATTCATTAGAAGAGCTTTTTATATAACGAAGGAGGTGTATCTGTCATTTTTGGCAGAGTTGTAAAATGGGGGATAAAATTATAGAAATATTAACATCAAATATAGCAATAGGTTTATTGTTAGGTTTTATTATATCGTTAATATTAGGACCGATAGCAATACCAGCATTAAAGAGATTAAAGTTTGGGCAGAATATTAGAAAGGAAGGGCCTCAAAGTCATTTAAGAAAAGCAGGAACTCCAACCATTGGAGGTTTAATATTTATAATTTCAACATTAATTTCTATGTTAATTATGAGATATGATATAACAGATGAAGCAATGATTGCTTTATATTCGTTAATTGCTTTTGGTTTTATTGGATTTTTAGATGATTTATTAAAAATAATTAAAAAGCAAAATGAAGGTTTAAAAGCCTGGCAAAAGATGGCGCTTTTAGTAGCCTTTGCAGTTGCAATTTCAATTTATGGTTATAATTATTTAGGTACTAGTTTAAGAATACCTTTTATAGGCACTAAAATACCATTAGGAATTTTATATATTCCTTTTGTAATAATTTATTATGCGGCGACAACAAATGCAGTAAACCTAACCGATGGCTTAGATGGTTTAGCTACAAGTGTAAGTGTTTTGGTATTGACATTTTTTGCTGTAGTTTCTTATGTCATGGGTCATGAGTCCCTATGTGTATTTTCAATAATTTTAGCAGGAGGTCTGCTAGGATTTCTAAGATATAATGCCTATCCAGCAAAAGTTTTTATGGGGGATACAGGCTCCCTTGCAATAGGTGGTGCAATAGGAACAATTGCCTTAATTTTAGAAATGCCTTTAGTATTGTTTATTGTTGGAGGTATATATGTATTTGAAACTTTATCTGTAATTCTTCAAGTTTCATCATATAAATTAAGAGGAAAAAGGCTTTTTAAAATGGCACCAATTCATCATCATTTTGAACAGGTAGGCTGGAGTGAGGTAAAAATAGTTTCAATTTTTAGCATAATAACCACTATATTATGTTTTATAGGATTCATAGCCCTTTAATTAATTAATTGGAGGAATTTTATGAGAAGTGAAAAGACAGGAATAAAAATGGGGGAAATTGACTATGGTATATTTTATTCTGTCATATTACTATTAGCAATTGGAGTGGTCATGATATATTCTGCAAGCTCCTACTATGCCATGTTTAAAGAAGGCGATAGCATGGCATATTTAAAGAAACAAATAATATGGTCAATTACAGGTTTAATTAGCATGGTGTTAATGATGAGAGTTGATTATCATAAGTTAAAAAAAATAACTCCTCATTTATTAATTATTGCTATACCATTATTGATTGCAGTATTCTTTTTCCCGGCTGTTAATGGGGCTAAAAGATGGATACAGCTTGGACCTTTATCCTTTCAACCATCAGAATATACAAAATATGTTGTAGTATTATTCTTAGCAATGAGCCTAGACTTAAAAGGTGATGGAGTAAAAAAATTTTGGACTGGAATTGTACCTTATTTAGGAGTTTCAGGATTTTTTGCGGCTTTAATATTAGCAGAAAAAAATCTTAGTATTGCAGCAATAATAATGATCGTTACATACATTATGTTATTTGTTGCAGGCGGTAGAATCCAAGATTTAATTGGAAAGGTTGCTCCTGTTTTACTGGCAGCAGTATTGTTTTTTATCTTTGGTGAAAGTTATAGAAGAGCTAGAATGCTTAATTTTTTAAATCCTTGGAAGGACCCAGCTGGTGATGGATATCAATTAATTCAATCTTTTTATGCCTTAGGAGCTGGAGGGATTACGGGATTGGGACTTGGTCAATCTAGGCAGAAAACTTTATATATGCCTGAGCCTCATAATGACTTTATTTTCTCAATAATAGGAGAAGAACTAGGATTAATTGGCTGTTTTGTCATAATAGCTTTATTTATTCTTTTTGTATGGAAGGGAATAAAGGTTGCATTAAATGCAAAAGATAACTATGGCACTTTACTTGCTGTAGGAATAACCTCTATCATAGCAGTTCAGGCCATAATAAATATTGCTGTTGTAACAGGATCTATGCCAGTAACAGGTGTGCCAATGCCCTTTATTAGTTATGGTGGTACATCATTAGTTATAAACATGACGGCTATGGGAATACTTTTAAATATATCTAGACAATGTAATAAACAATAATATAAAAATATAAAAAACTGATTTCTATTAATTAATTTAAAATGTACCCCTTGTCAAGGACAGTTTAAAAAAAGACTATGAAACAGCTTCAAGAAGATGACTTCTGTATCGGACAGGAGTCATCTTTTTTAAATTCCACTGAGATCTATAGTTATTAT
>Ga0134092_1000534_pt1 | contig 38455 bp, 41 predicted proteins | sample 3_6taG_FD_94454 | JGI IMG/M metagenome (GOLD analysis project Ga0134092, IMG submission 94454) | Switchgrass degrading microbial communities from high solid loading bioreactors in New Hampshire, USA - 3_6_20_6_A3 metaG | ecosystem: Engineered > Bioreactor > Semi-continuous > Anaerobic >... | reverse complement strand
TTTATTATTAGAGTAAGCCATCGGTTTTTCACTCCTCCTTGGTTTGCTCGTCACTTACCAAATTCGGAGTGGCCGATGGTTTTTCCTTCTTTTTATTTTGCGAACTTAATTATACATGATCTTATATCGCCTCCTCAATTTTAGTGTGCCATGATGAATTCTTTTTATGAAATGTAATATAAGCTATGGTTGTATTTTTTTCACACACTTCAAATTCTTTAAAAGAGAATTCCAATACCGTCAATTTGAATGAAATATTACAGGATGATAAACTGATATCGGATATTATTACAAAACTGTTTATTTATTGGACATTCATTTAGCAAATATGTTAGACTTGTTTCATTTATCGAAAACCAAATTACAAAACAAATGTGTTATAATAGAGATGAAAACAACAGATCAGGAGGACATGAAATGAAGAAAAAGAGCCTTATTTTTTTCAGTATCTTTCTAATTCTTTTCATTGCAGCATGCGGAAATCTTTCTAAAAATTCTCAGACTCCTTCAAAGACTGAACCAATGGAGGAAAGCGAAAAGGAATATTCTTCAAACAACGATGTAACTGAAAATGGAGATAAAGTCAATCCTTCGGAAGATACAACTTCTTCTGACAAGATCGTTACCCTGTATTTTAGTGATTCTGAAGCCATGTACCTGGTAGGAGAAGAAAGAACTGTTTCAGAAATAACACCGGAAATTTTAATCAATGAATTGATCAAAGGGCCCAAAAATCCGGAGAACAACAGAACTATCCCGGATGGAACGAAATTGCTTGATGTAAAAGTAGAAGATAAAATTGCATATGTAAACTTCAGTAAAGAGCTCAAAGACAATCACTGGGGAGGAAGCACAGGCGAAATCCACACAGTCTTTTCCGTCGTTAACACCTTGGCATTGTGCAACGAGTTGGATATTGAAGAAGTTCAAATCCTGATAGAAGGCCAGACAGTGGAAACTCTTGCAGGACACATTGAACTGGGTGAACCTTTCAAGCCCGACCTGGCGCTAAGTAAACTTCAGTAGTTTACTCAAGAAAAAAAGCAGCAGTGCTGCTTTTTTTCTTGAGAATTTTCCTATTACAACCATATAATTTAGAGAAAAGCATTGTACTTATGTTCATTTTATAATCCAGCCCTAGTGGTGCCTAAACCTTTCCTTTCCGCAAAGCAACTTCTATTTACTTCATTTTAATATATAGTAATCCTGGCACCCAAAAATATCCACAACATGAATGGCATATTGCCTATCCTTCTTTTCCCGGAATCTTAGCTCCGTTTGTAAAGTAGGATTCCTGGTATCTCGAAAACTATATTTGAGTGCTGTAAAGAATGATTGCTCTATATAGCCAACAGCCCAATAATCAATATAGTCCGTCCAGCCCACCTGTTTTGAGAAAAGCATTTCCTTTTTAGAATCAGGGATTAAACAGTCTACCAATGACACGGTTATTTCCCCGTCATTTGATTTTTCTGCGGTTACTCTTATGTCCATGTTTGTGCTCTCATAGGGCCTGTCTTCATCAAAAAGAAAAACAGTATCGCTGCCCTCCCCTAAAGCCGATAACCGCTTCCGGCAGATATGAAGCGAATAAATGCTTTTATCAATTCCGATCCATTTCCTTCCGAGCCGCTGGGCAACAGCCAAAGTGGTTCCCGATCCGGCAAAGAAATCCGCAACCAAATCACCTTCCCTGGAGGATACACGAATCATTCGCTCCAGAAGGGCTTCCGGTTTTTGCGTATCGTATCCAGTACGCTCCGGATCCTTTTGATGCAAATGAGGAATATCATCCCAAACATCACTGGGATAAGAGACATCATCCTCATAATACTTATATACCTTATTTCCCGATTTGATGGACCAAAAAACCCGCCCATCCTCATCTACCTGTTGTTTCATATGATTTTTTTTCGCTTTGCCGCGTGGTTTTCCGATTTGTTCCATATTAAAGTAGTATTTTGGGCCCTTCCGATAAAAAAGAATCGTGTCATGTTTTCTGCTAAAATGCCGCTTTGCTCTGCCGCCGCTCTGATAGTGCCATATGATTTCATTTAGGAAATTGTCTTCTCCAAAAATTTCATCCATGAGGATTCTCATATATGCACTGGTTCTATAATCAATATGCAAATAGACGGAGCCTTCCGGAGCTAGCAGGCGATGAGCAAAGGCCATCACCTGTTTCATCATATCCAAAAAGGCCTGTTTTCCTTCTTTCCATGAATCATCGTATGCGGTGTGGGACAAAATATAGCTTTGATCCCCACCCCAGCCCCTTTCCCCGATTCTTTGCCTGAATTCAAAAAGCTGGCCTGTTACAAAGGGCGGATCCATATATATCAGTTGAATCTTTCCTTCATACTTCTTCAGCAGCCTGGGTAAGCCTTCAAGAACATCGCTCCAATAGTATTCATTTATCATGTAAGGTAAGGATTCACCCTTCTTTTCCCCGGGAAAAACTTCGCCGAGGCAATGAATTTTCTCCAGTTTGAGCAATCAAGCTACCTCCTTATTGAAGTTGACTGTCAATTTCCCTTTTACCGGTTCATTATAGCAATGAAAATTCTCTTTTTCAATAAACCGGAATTTCTATCAATAGATTAATCAAACTGAGACAAATCCATGAGATTTCCTATTCAAATTGGGAAAAATAAATGGTACAGAAAGGAGATGTTTGCTGAATGGATAATGCCCAAGACAGAGAAATTGCGAACAAAATAGAAAATGCCCTTCGCAATGAAATGCAATTAAGTTCTCTGGATATCAATATTAGCGTCAAAAACGGCGTGGTATTATTATCCGGAATGGTTGATACTTTAGCTGAAAAAGCCTTTGCTCAAGAAATTGCAAATCAGATCCCCGGCGTTCAGAAAGTGGAAAACAACCTTACCATTGCCACCGACGGCACCCTGACAGATGACGAAATAGCCGCTAATATAGAGCGTCATTTAAGAGAAGGAGAAGAATCGGAAAGATTACAGAATGTAGGAGTAAAAGTGGAAGGTGGAAGTGCTGTCCTTATGGGCGAAGTGGAGAACCTCTCGGACAAAAACCATGCCATTTTGGCAGCCCAAAAAGCCGCTGGAGTGAAAGATGTGGTTAGCAACATCAAGCTTAAGCCGGAAGCCGATGCTCCTTTAACGGATGATCAAATTACAAATCGAGTGGTACAGCTATTCTCCACCAGCGGTATCAACCTTCCTGATGTATCTGTGGAAACCCAGCATCAGATAGTAACATTAAGAGGATACGTCGAGGGCCGGCACTTGGCGGAACTGGCAGAGGAACTGGCAATGACAGTGGAAGGAGTCAAAAAAATCAATAACATGCTAAAGATAAGAAATAAGTAAATGAGGGAACCAGAGGTTCCCTCATTTACTTATCGAATAGTTTCCAATTGCAGAACGAAGTTTCTAAAATCCTCATAGGTTCCCTGATATGTAGCTTTTATTTCTTGAGATGAACTACGGATCATATAGTCAGTAATTAGAAAAGTTTGTATACCCATTCTACCTGCCACCATATCCTCTTCCACGTCATTGCCAACCATCATACACTCTTCCGGTTTTTTCCCAATTTCCTTTAGCACTTCCTGAAAGAATTCCAAATGCGGTTTGCAATAATGATTTTGCTCATACGAAGATATATACATAAAATCTTTGGGATCCAAACCCGCCCATTTTATCCTCTCATAGATCGCCTTTCGGGGAAAAAGAGGATTTGTCGCTATGACCAACTGGTATCCCTTATCCTTTAGGATACCAATGCTCTCCTGTACAATCGGTGAATGGGAAACCGCATTCTTTACTTTTGAAAAACTCGTATCATAAAATTCATCAAATCTCCTTTGATATTCATGGATATCCCCTTGAACCAAAGCGCTAAACTTCTCCATAAATACTTCTTCATTTGTCCTGTATTCAAGATTTCTTATCATTTCCCTGGTAGCAGTCCAAACATATTCAACTAAAGTCTTTGGATGAATGAGATCTTTAAATTTATCACCCATTTCATGGAAATACAACTCAATGAACTTGTCCACATCCATAGGCAAAAGCGTTCCGTCTAAGTCGAACATAAAGGTATTGATTTTAGCCCTCATTGTCCAATCCTTTCCATTACATCCTTCATCAATTTTTCCATTTTGTTTTTTGATTTCTCCATGGTTTTATCCGAAACGGAGAAGTAAAGCTTCACTTTTGGCTCTGTCCCGGAGGGCCTTATACAAAACCATGACCCGTCTTCCGTGATAAATTTTAGGACATTGGATTTTGGAAGCGTTAACGGCTCTTCCAAACCCGTATGGACCTTGTATGCTTTCTGCTTTAGATAGTCCTGAATGATGTTCACATCCATCCCTGCAAGTCTTGCAGGAGGATCTTCCCGGAAACTGTTCATCATCAGCTGAATTTTCTCCATTCCCTCTTTACCGGTCATGGTTATCGATTTCAAGCTTTCTATATAATAACCGTATTTTTCCCATAATTCCATTAAACCGTCATATAGGGTCATGCCCTTATGTTTATAGTAAGCGGCCATTTCACAGATCAACATCGAAGCTATGATAGCGTCTTTGTCACGGACAAAATCCCCTGCCAAATACCCATAACTTTCCTCATAGCCAAAGATGAATTCCTTGTCTCCGTCTTCCTCAAACTCTTTAATCTTTTCACCGATAAACTTAAAACCGGTTAAGGTATCAATCGTCTCAATTCCATAACTCTTTGCAATTTCACGGCCCATTTCACTGGTTACGATGGTTTTTATGATCCGTCCTTTTGAATGAAGGGTTCCGGCTTCCTTTTTGGCTGAAAGAATATAATGGACCAGCAAAGCTCCTGTCTGATTGCCTGTTAAAACCACATATTGACCCTGCTTATTTTTCACTACTACTCCGACCCGGTCACAATCGGGATCCGTACCGATTATTATGTCCGCTCCTTCTTTTTCTGCCAACTGTATCGCAAGCTTGAAAGCCTCGGCTTCTTCCGGATTCGGAGATACAACAGTTGAAAAATTGGGATCGGGCAGCTCTTGTTCGGAAACCACTGTAACATTTTGAAAGCCCAATTCTTTCAATACCCTGCGAACCGGTTTATTTCCGGTCCCATGCAGAGGCGTGTAAATGATTTTTAAGTCCTTTCCCATCTCCCTCACCAATTGGGAGTTTATAGAAAGGGCCTTAACCCTGTTGATATATCTCTGCAATATATCTTCACCAATTAACACAAATAAGCCTGCCTGTTTTGCTTGCTCTTTGGAGATCAGCTGTATCTGCTCAAAATCCTCGATCTCGTTTATTTCCCTAATGATGCTGTCGGCCCGATCCGGCGGAATCTGACCGCCGTCATCCCAATATACCTTATATCCATTGTACTGGGGAGGATTGTGACTGGCGGTAATGACTATGCCCGCTGTAGCCTGCAATTCCCGCACGCTAAAGGATAAAATAGGAGTAGGCTCCAGCTCCTCGAATAAATAGCTTTTGATACCGTTGGCATTTAAAACCAGGGCAGAATGCTCTGCAAGTTCCCGGGACATTTTCCGCGAATCATAGGCAATGACCACTCCTCTTTTCATTGCCTCCTGCCCTTCCTTTTTTATGTAATTGGCCAAGCCCTGTGTGGCCTTTCCAATGGTATATTTATTCACACGGTTCGAACCTGCACCGATAACCCCACGCAAGCCGCCTGTACCGAACTCCAGCTCCCTATAAAATCTATCCTCTATCTCCTTTTCATTATCTGCTATCATGGAAAGCTCCTTCTTTGTTTCTTCATCAATCACACTGCTTTCCATCCATTTTTGGTATCTCTTTCTGTATTCCATAAGATTCCCCTTTCTATATCACCGGTAAAAAGCAAATCATCCTCAACATTTATCATGCCTAGACCCTATTACTACGATACATTGCACTTAAGTTCTAAGTAATCTTATCATCCATGGAATGTACATGTCAACGATTGTTTGTGAAGGACAGGAAAGAAGGAGCATTGCCTCAATGCTCCTTCTTTCCTGTCCTTCATTATCCTAAAAACAGATCGCTTGTCATCAGAGATTTTAGGTATTCCTTAAAACTATCCTTCAAATCATCTCTCCGCAGGGCAAATTCAACGGTAGCTTTTAAATATCCCAGTTTATTTCCAACATCATATCGTACTCCTTCAAAATTGTATGCATACATCGCTTCTTCCTTTGCTAAAGCCTGTAGGGCGTCGGTAAGTTGAATCTCACCGCCGGCCCCGGGCTTGGTGTTAGCCAAATGGTCAAAAATCCTGGGGGTAATGATATACCTGCCCAGTATGGCAAGATTGGACGGAGCCTCCTCTTTTTTGGGTTTTTCAACCAAGCCTTTCACCTTGTACACGTTATCCTCAATGAGCTTGCCGTCTACCATCCCATATTTATCCACGTCATCCTCAGGGACAAATTGGCAACCCAAAATAGTGGTCTTATATTCATTAAACACTTCAATCAGCTGCTTCAGACAGGGGGTTTTCGAATAAACGATATCGTCTCCAAGCAAGACGGCAAAGGGCTCGTCCCCGATAAATGCCCTGGCGCAATAAATGGCATGGCCTAAACCCTTAGGCTCCTTCTGCCTTATATAGTGGATATCTACCAGATTGGTAATATCATCGACCAACTGAAGAAGGTCTTCTTTTTGTCCCTTTCTTAAAGCCTCTTCCAGCTCAAGGTTTTTATCAAAATGGTCTTCTATTGATCTTTTATTCCTTCCGGTAACGATTAAAATATGTTCAATTCCTGATGCAATTGCTTCTTCGACAATATATTGTATCGTTGGTTTATCTACGATGGGTAACATTTCCTTAGGCTGGGCTTTTGTTGCGGGCAAAAACCTGGTGCCCAGGCCAGCCGCAGGTATAATCGCTTTTCTGACCTTCAAGTATATCACCTCATTATTATTCTTTTGTTATCATGAATGTATATCCCTGGATCACTCTTCATCTATTATACCATAAATACAGTTTCATAGAAAGTTATAGTATTTTTGGAAAAAAGAATTACTCAAAATACAGAATCCACGCTTTTTAGTATCGTCATTACAATAAAAAAATGCTAAAATAACTTTAGCACATCTTTATAAAAAGCTTCTTATCTTCTAATGCGAGGTGATGGATCATGATCAAAATAACCAATCTTTCCAAAAGCTATAACAAAGGAAGCATCAAAGCTGTTGATAAGCTAAACCTCCATGTAAAGCCCGGTGAGATTTTTGGCTTTTTGGGCCCTAACGGTGCCGGTAAAACAACGACCATCAAAATGATGGTAGGTCTATTAAATCCGGATGAAGGGAAAATTCTCATCAATGGTATGGACATTCAAAATGAATCAATAAAGGCAAAAATGAACATTGGATATGTTCCTGATAACCCTCAAGTATATGATCGCTTAACCGGAATGGAGTACCTCAACTTCATGGCTGATGTATACCAGGTACCTATGAAAGAACGCCAGGAACGTATTCGTTATTTTTTAGAAATGTTCAATTTAACCGACGCAGCCGGAGACTTAATTAAAAGCTATTCCCATGGAATGAAGCAAAAGCTGGTTCTAACCGGTGCATTGTTGCACAAACCTGCCCTTTGGATACTGGACGAACCCATGGTCGGCCTCGATCCCAAGTCAGCCCATCTACTAAAGGAATTAATGCGAGAACATTGCAATGCAGGAAACACTGTATTTTTTTCTACCCATATCCTGGAGGTTGCCGAAAAACTGTGTGATCGCATTGGTATTATTAACAAAGGGAAACTGATTGCCATCGGCACTTTGGAAGAACTCCGAAAAGGAGACCAAGCTGATTCTCTCGAAAGTATATTTTTGGAGTTGACTGAGCAATGAGAAAATTTTTATCCTTACTTAAGATAAGCTTGAATTTGAATTTCGGAATTTCTGCCTTGAAATACCGCTTTACAAAGGAGAAAAAACGCATCTGGGAGCCTATTGCCATCGGTATAAGCATTTTATTCGGCGTAGGAACCCTTGTGGGCCTTTATAGTTTTTTCTTGTTTGCACTGTTTTTGGCCGGATCGAGCCTGGGACAGCCGGAGATGATCTTAACCGTTGCTATCGTATCTGCCCAGATCATGGTCTTAATATTTGGCATCCTGTATCTCATGTCATCCTTTTACTTTTCCTCCGATATGAGCATTCTCATACCTCTTCCTTTGAAGCCTTTTCATGTCCTGGGCAGCAAGTTCGCTGTAATCATGGTTAACGAATACCTGGTCTTGTTCCCAATGCTGTTACCGGCTCTGCTCATCTATGGAATCGGAACCGGACAGAATCTATTCTATTGGATAAAATCCATCCTGGTCCTTTTATTTACTCCTGCCATCCCCCTTGCTATAGGGGCGCTTTTCATCGTTATTTTGATGCGTTTTATCAATGTACGAAAAAGCAAAGATCTGCTGGCCGTTATAGGAAGCTTTATCGGAATCCTTTTTGGAGTCGGAGTCAATTTCTTTATGCAGCAAATACCTGAAGGCAGTGAAAAAGAGTTTTTCCAGAACATACTTACACAAAATTCCGGATTGATCGAACAAATAGGGAACAAATTTCCCCCAGGCATATGGGGCACTTATAGTTTATCCTTGCCAGGGTGGAGGGGACTTGGATACTTAGGACTGTTTATTGGGGTATCCGCACTCTTATTGGCCGCTCTCCTATGGATCGGAAACCACTTCTTTTATAGAAGCATAACTGCCGGTCAGGAGGTATCTCGAAAGCAAAAGGCCGTCTCCAAAGATGAGATGGAACGTCAAACAGAAAGGGTCAGATATCCGATCTTCGCCCTTTTCTTTAGGGAATGGAAATTGTTCATAAGAACTCCTATCTACGCGATGAACGGTCTTGCCGGAATGATTATGTTGCCATTTCTCATGCTTATGCCCTTTTTTACAAAAAACAAAGAAGTTATACAGCTATTCGTGATCATGGAAAACCCGGAATATCATTTGCATGTAAGCCTCGGTTGCTTGGCCTTTATGCTCTTTGTTTCCAGCATGAACATCGTCGCATGTACTTCTGTTTCTCGGGAGGGAGATACTTTCTGGTACTCAAAAATGATTCCCGTTTCGCCATTCACTCAGGTCCTTGCCAAACTCCTTCATAGCCTTTCACTGTCGGCGATTGGGCTGACCATCACGGCTGTTATTTTTGTAGCTCTTTTCAAACTTTCAATTTTACTGGTATTGGTGATATGGCTTTTAGGTTTGCTGGGCTCTGTTCTTATTAACATAGTAAATCTCTCGATTGATGTGCTAAGGCCAAAACTGGATTGGACGAATCCCCAGGAAGCCGTAAAATCCAATATAAACGGTTTCTTCGGCATTTTGGTTACCCTGCTTGTCATAGCTGTTCTTGGCCTTGTTTCTGTTCCCCTTGTCATGGCCAAATTACCTTCATGGTTGGTATTTTTGCTGCTGGGTATGGTTATAATTGTTCTCATTATTCCTTTCATGTATGGCTTATATGTGATTGCAGAGCGTCAATACAGATCTTTGGAAAGCTAGTTTTATTCTGAGGGAGTGCCAAAGAGCATTCCCTCACCTTTATTCAGGGAAAATATTCTGGATAGCCTGCTGAATCTCCTGCACATTGAAGTTCCATAACTCATCTACGCCGGTACTTAAAAGCATAACTCCACCCAATGCGACAATCGCAATCAAGAATATAATTAAACTGTACTCTACCAAAGTCTGCCCGTCATCTTCCATTAAAAGCCGATTGAATATTTTCATTCAAATAACCTCCAAAGGTGTTAATTGAAAAGATTTATTCTTTTAACCCAAAAACCCAATGTTGTCCTCCCTTTTTATGCCAATGGCTCTACATTACAATTATAACTTTTCTTCCCTTGATTCACCATCATTCGTTTGTACTTATATTCCACGGCTTTATACCTATTCTGGTAATCATTCATTTTTATGAACCTAGAATGCGAATAAATTCAAGGTCGCCAAAAAACCGGCGACCTTTACTCTTAAAAGTATTTTTTGGATTCCAGATATTCCTGAACCCTTTCCAAGGCCTCTCCGAACCTTTGGAAATGAACCACTTCTCTTTGCCTTAAGAATTTCAACGGTTCGATAACATCCGGATCATCAGCCATTTTCAAAAGGTTTTCATAGGTAGCCCTGGCCTTCTGTTCGGCTGCTAAGTCCTCGTGAAGATCTGCAATCGGATCTCCTTTGGACTGAATATAGGCCGCTGTAAAAGGATTTCCTGCCGCTGATACAGGATAGACAGCGCTGTCATGATCTGCAAAATAATCGCCCGCTCCGGCTGCCTTGATCTCTTCCGGTGAAGCGCCCTTTAACAGCTGATATACCATCGACCCTACCATTTCAAAGTGGGCTAATTCTTCGGTCCCTATATCGTTCAAAATCCCCTTCGCTTCCGGAATAGGCATATGATATCTCTGGGATAGGTATCTTAGTGAAGCCGCCAACTCTCCATCCGGCCCACCATACTGTGTAATAATTAGTTTCGCCATTCTGGGATCCGGGCGCTTGATCCGAACCGGATATTGCAATTTCTTCTCATAAATCCACATAACCTGCACTCCTCCACACTTTATTCTTCTTCCCAAGGCCATGGATCTTGAATCCATCGCCAGGGAAATTGGCTAAAGGCAGTACCAAAATTGGATAATGGTCCGTAACTTCTTTGAAACTCATCCTTTAAAGCCTTTAGTTGCCTGGTATACTGGTTATATTCACAAAGGGCTCTGTGATCTTCAGGATGTGTGTCCAAATAAAGATTGAGTTCCAATGCCATAAACTCTATTGCTTGAATCTGCTGAAGGAGCTCCTTCCTTCCCGGCATCATCTCACATTCCTCCTTATTTTTTCTTTACCTCGTAAGGCCTGTATAGCTCAGGAAACATGGTCCCCTTCTCCAAAGCCTCCATCGGGGGAAAACTCACAGTATACTGCTGATATGGAATATTGGCCTGGGCGAGTTCCATTCCCCTCATTCTACGAGGATACAAAGGCATATATCCAGGCATTGGCTTTGGGGAGTTATCCATAAATCTATCGTTCATATATAAGCTCCTTTCTTATATTTGTATCTATCTATTCCTATATCTACATAGTATTCATTGGAGAAAAAAGTGTTCCATATAAAGGGAAAGGGACTATCCGTTGAATCCGAATAGTCCCTTTCCCTTATACAATATGCTTTATTCACTCCATTTGAATCTTTGAACAATAGGCATTCGCCTGCTCAGGCCGAAAGCCTTGCTGGTTATTTTCAGCACAGGGGGAAGCTGCCTGCGTTTGTACTCCGCCCTATCGATCATGTTTAAAATCCTGAAAATTGTTTGCCGTTCATAGCCTTTTCTCTCCATATCGATAACCGGGGCATTTTCTTCAATATACATCTGCAAAATGTCATCCAATACGGAATAGGGCGGTAAAGAATCTTCATCCTTTTGATTTGGCCTTAACTCAGCAGACGGTGCTTTTATAAGTATATTCTCAGGAATGATCTCCTTTTCACGGTTTATATACCTGCAAAGTTCATAAACTTGCGTCTTTAGCACATCTCCGATTACAGCCAGGGCGCCGCAGGAATCCCCATATAATGTGGAATAGCCCACCGCAATCTCGGATTTGTTGCTGCAGCATACCAGCATTTTGCCTTCTCGATTAGAAATGAACATAAGGATGCTGGCCCGGATTCTCGCCTGGATATTCTCCTCAGCCAGATCTCCCAGGGTTTGATCCGTTCCGTTAAAGGCTCGAATATATTCCCGAAAGAAAGGCTCCAGCGGGATTTCTCTATACTCAATACCCAGGTTCTCAGCCAGTTTTCGGGCGTCATTCTTGCTGTGTTCCGAACTATATCTGGAAGGCATGGATACTCCCAAGACATTTTCCCTGCCCAATGCTTCGGCAGCAATACAGGCAACCAGTGCAGAATCGATGCCGCCGCTAATGCCCAGGAGGGCTTTCTTAAAACCCGACTTATGGAAATAGTCTCGCATACCGAGAACAAGGCCTTTATAAATCCACGAAATATCTTCACGGACTTCTTCAATGGGGTTATAGTTTTGATTGCTGTCAAATACAATGATATCCTCTTCAAAGCTTTTACCATGAAGTATCAGCTGACCCTTTGAGTCAAAAACCATGCTGGAACCATCAAAAATCAGCTCATCATTGGCACCTACCTGATTTACAAAGAGCAACGGAATATGATACTTATCTGCCATGCAGGAAGCTAAGTCCGCCCTCATCTTCTGTTTGGTATAATGATAAGGGGAAGCGGCCATGTTAATAAACATTGCAGGACTTTGATCATATAGCTTCATGAAAATATCTTCTGGGCAATATTTAATACATGAGCCTTTTGAATCCATCCAAAGATCACCGGAAATGATAACCCCAAGCTTGAGCCCGCGAAATTCGAGACAGTGAGTCCCTTTATCTTCCTGAAAATATCGCGAATCATCAATATAATCAAGATCATCCAGAACGTTTTTGTTAACCTGTCCAATGATCTTCCCATCCTCTAATAGGAAGGCACTGTTGAATAATTTTTCACTGCCCTCTATTGCTGCTACTCCTCCAACCAAAACCCCAATCCCTTTGGTATGGGGCAATAAATCTTCTAAAGCCTTTTGACAGCTTTCAATAAAGTCCTTTTGAATCAGGAGGTCGTAGGGCGGATATCCAATCAGGCTTAGCTCAGGAAAGACAACAAGATCACAGCCCAGTTCCCTTGCCGATTGTATTCGGGAAATGATTCTTTGTACATTTCCTTCAAAATCCCCTATCACTGGATTGAATTGTGCCAAAGCGATTTTCATACTACCACCCCACATTATTGAAAAATCTCTAAAACGGTCTTTTTCATTTCATTCTTTAAGCATTCTTTTTTATGCCGAATATCCTTGTCCCTTAGCTCAGCCAGACTCTTCGGTATTCTAACACGATTAAAGCTCTCCAGGGCCTTTAGAAGATCAAGCTCTTCCTTTCCGCAGACGGCATCTTCACCGACGATTGACCGCAGCACATCCCGGGCAAATTTATATGGACTGGCAGTAGAAACAAGCAAAGTCTTATGTTTATCACCCGTCTCATGAACATAGGAATCGTAAACCTTCTTTCCAACTGCAGTATGAGGATCCATGATATAATCGTAATCCTCATACACCTTCCGAATTGTTTCCATCGTTTCACCCTCTGTGGCAAAACCGCCCCAAAAAACTTCCTGAAGTTTCTTTCGTGTAATATCATCTATGCTATAAGCCCCTTCTTTTTTTAGCTGATCCATCCACTGCCCAATCAACCTGTGATCTCGATCCACCAATTCAAACAGGAGCCTTTCCAAATTGCTGGAAATCAAGATATCCATCGAGGGAGATATCGTTTTAAAAAAGTCCCTTTTCCTGTCATAGGTGCCTGTTCGAATAAAATCCGTTAACACTTTATTTTGATTGGAAGCACATATAAGCTTATGAATCGGCAGTCCTATTTTTTTTGCATAATAGGCAGCCAATATATTCCCGAAATTCCCAGTAGGGACAACGATGTTAAAGGCCTCTCCTTCTTCCAAGACAGCCATTTTTCTCATATCCAAATAGGCCGAAACATAATACACGATCTGGGGAACCAATCTTCCCCAGTTGATGGAGTTGGCTGACGAGAACTGAAAGCCTTTGCTTTCCATCTGTTTGTTCAGTTCAGCATCTGTAAAAATATCCTTGACACCGGTTTGAGCATCATCAAAATTGCCCTTAACGGCAACGACATGAACATTATTACCCTCCTGTGTAACCATCTGCAGCTTCTGTAGATGACTAACCCCGTCTAAGGGATAGAACACTACAATATGTATTCCATCTATATCTTTAAATCCCTCTAAAGCTGCTTTACCCGTATCACCGGATGTGGCCACCAAAATAATGACCTGTTTCTTTTGCCCCTTTGCACGCAGGGCTGTCTTCATAAAATGGGGCATAATCTGAAGGGCCATGTCTTTGAAGGCACATGTAGGCCCGTGCCATAGCTCTTGAATATACATGCGGTCATTAAGCTTTATAACGGGTGCAATTTCATCTGAATCGAACCGACCGCTTCCGTAAGCTGAATTGACACAATGCCGTAGATCATCCTCCTTAAAATCTGTCAGAAACCGCCTTAAAACAAGCTGAGCCCGTTCTAAATAATCCATGTCAATCATTTCTTGTAGTTGATTACAGGTTAAGGAAGGAAATTTAACAGGTACAAACAAGCCTCCCTCGGGGGAAATGCCCTGAATGATTACATCCATGGAAGGAAACAATTCCCTGTCATCTCTTGTACTGCGATATAAGACCATTTTATAATCTCCACCTTTTGTCATACTCTTATTATGCATATCTTACCATCTCTTCGAAACTTTTTTGCTTTTCATTATATCTCAGGCAATTGGCATCGTCAATCAACCTACATGAAAGGAAAATAAGCAATCACTTTCATTATTTCGATAAATCCGGGCGATTCGTATTCATTTTCTTCACTTCAAATAGGAGGCAGCAGGATAATTTCCAGAAAGGTTTTCTTAAAGAAAAATGCCGAGGCCTCCCTCGGCAGATATCTGCTTTTCCGATATTAAGCGATATATTCTTTCAGGTAAGCAGGTACGGTCTCAGGATTCCCATTCATGGAAATGATAAATGAAATATTGAATTTTTCAGAAAGTTTCTTTATATAAAATATAAAGGCCTCGATATCCTCACCGCTAAAATTCAGGATATCAAAAAGCCCGTCTAAGTAAATCTGATTAATATCGTAATTTCCGGCCAAAATACCACAGAGAAAACCATACAAATCCTTTACACCGGTAATGCCAAAGTCTTTGATATTAATAGCTCTGACCTTAAAACTTAAATCCACCATTTGGCGATTGCTTCCATCTACAAATACAATATCCCCTGCAACCTTATTGACTGCATCGTTTGCCATTTCAATCATTGCTTTTGTTTTCCCGGACCCTTTTTGTCCGACAATTAACTTTATCATTTTAACCGCCTCCCATGTTTTATTTTATAAAAAAAACATGTTAAACCTTCTACGAAAATTATAGCATATTTACTCCCCTGTTTCCACATGCCAGAGAAGCCAAAGCCGTTATTTTCTCAAAATACGACATGTAAAATCATTAAACAGGCCCTCACAACCCGATTCGACAACCCGTTTTTTTATTTCGGTACGATCAATTGTATATAAATTCCTTTGCAGCATCCTGTCAAAATAAACGGAGCCTGAAAAGGTATACTTATACTTAAGTCCCTCTTCTGTTGCCATTTGCCTATTGACAAAGGCAATAGCATCGCCTACTGCGATTGAATCAGGAAGTTCAACTCCAGCCAGATCACGGAGCATTCTGACGGCGTTGTATCCGGCCAGTACACCGGTACAAATCGCTTCCGTATGCCCTACTAAAAGCCCGACCTTTTCACCGGCACAGAATAGGTTGGAGATCCCACGCACCTTTAAAGTATTGTCCCTGGGAGCCATCGCTGTAAAGCGAATCGAGTTTCCAATACCGCCGGAATATGGATCTGCATATCTTGCCTTTTCAAAACCGGGTATTTTCCTCAGCTGTTCCAATGGAAAATACGGTGTCATAAGTTTTGCAAGCCCGGTATCCAAAAGAACGATATTTTCCATATAGTCTTTCAGGTTATACTGTTGACATACCTTAAAGGACAAATCCATATCATGTTTCACATCGGGAGGAATGGGAATCACAAGCTTTCCGTCCCTCTCCAGTCGGGCTGTTAATTCCGGAGACAGAGATTCCTTGAGCAGTTTACATGAACCGCTCATTGCCCCAATGCTCCCATCCTGCTTTTTCCCCGTGATTTCTTTAAGCCCGGCCAGCTCCGTCAAACTCATCCGACCACCGAAGGTGGGGCATCTGTAAATGCACATGGCACAACCGTTGCCATATTTGATGCAATTTTTCATTGGACCTGCAGTTCCGGTTGCATCTAAAAAGACTTTGCCCTCTATCTCCGCCCCCTTTGAGGTAATGACTTTCCTTATACAATCTCCGTCTATCTCCAGTTTATCCACTCGGTGTTCATATCGTATTTCCACTCCGGCTTTGGCCAGCATTTCCTCAACCCCGCGTTGTACCTTTGTAACATCGTATAAGCTGGCATGCCGATGGCCGGGGAAATCAATATTTCGATGGCGGGCTAACCTGTCGGTTAGCTCGAACAATTCGCCTCCACCCATCGCAATCATTTCTTCTGCGGCTGTATACCTTCCGTTGTTGCGCATGATTCCTCCCACCAGGCCTGTCCCCAGAATCATGTCCGTCCTTTCCAGCAACGCCACCTTCGCTCCTGCCTTGGCAGCCTCAAGGGCCGCTCCACAGCCTGCCCATCCGGCTCCAACTACCACGATATCATACAATGCAATCACTCCAAAATAATGATTTGCCTGTTATTATCTATCATTACCAATTATGAATAATTCTTGCAAAAAAATAAAGAAGACAGAAATCCGTCTTCTTTATTTATATTCAATAATGCAAATTTCTTAACCTTCTTTTTTCTTTTGATTCTTTTTCCTTAATGAGGTATCTAAAATCGCTTTACGTATGCGGATATTTTTAGGTGTCACTTCAACCAATTCGTCCTCATCTATAAACTCCAGAGACTCTTCCAGACTGAGTTTCTTGGCCGGAACAAGCCTTAAGGCCTCATCCGATCCCGCTGCACGCATGTTGGTGAGGTGTTTTTTCTTGCACACATTCACTTCAATATCTCCCGATCTGGAGTTTTGCCCGACTACCATTCCTTCATAAACCTTTACTCCGGGCTCGATAAATAAAATCCCCCTTTCCTGGGCATTAAAAAGCCCGTAAGTGGTGGCTTCTCCGCTTTCGAAAGCAACCAGAGAGCCCTGCTGTCTTTTCGGGATATTTCCCTTGTACGGTTGATAGCCGTCAAATACCGCATTCAAAATGCCTTCTCCCTTGGTATCGGCTATGAACTCTGAGCGATAACCGAAAAGGCCTCTGGACGGTATGGAAAACTCCATACGTACCCGTCCGTCTTTTCCGTGGGCCATATTCATTATTTCGCCTTTTCTACTGCCCAGCTTTTCCATCACAATGCCTGTGAATTCCTCAGGTACGTCCACCAATACGCGCTCCATTGGCTCATAAAGGTTCCCATCGATTTCCTTGAAAATAACAGTGGGTTTAGAAACTTGAAATTCATACCCCTGTCTCCGCATGGTTTCTATGAGGATGGATAAATGCAGCTCCCCTCTGCCGGAAACTTTAAAGGCATCCGGAGAATCGGTTTCTTCAACCCTTAAACTTACATCGGTATAAACTTCCTTTAACAGCCGATCCCTGAGGTTCCTGGATGTAACATATTTCCCGTCCTGACCGGCGAAAGGGCTGTCATTTACAGAAAACGTCATTGTTATGGTAGGCTCGGAAATGTGGACAAAGGGCAAGGGTTCCACATGCTCCGGCTCACAAATCGTATCCCCGATGGTAATCCCTTCAACCCCCGATAAGGCTACGATATCCCCAAACATCGCCTTCTCCACTGCAACTCTCTTTAAACCTTTGAACTGGTACAGATTTGTTATTTTAACTTTCTGTTGTTTGCCTTCTAAATTGCACAAAACTGCTTCTTGACCGATTTGAATCGTTCCTCGCTCAACTTTTCCGATGGCAATTCGCCCAACGTAATCATTATAGTCCAGGGCAGAAACCAGCATCTGAAAGGGAGCGGAGGAATCCCCCACCGGAGCCGGTATATATTGGACGATGGTATCAAAAAGCGGAGCCATATTTTTTCCTGGCTGATCCAGCCTTAAGGATGCGGTGCCTTCCTTTGCAGAGGTGAATACAAAAGGACAATCCAACTGATCCTCATCAGCGTCCAGCTCAATAAAAAGATCCAGCACTTCATCCATAACTTCGTTGGGCCGTGCATCGGGGCGATCCACCTTATTGATAACGACGATCACCGGATGATGAAGTTCCAGGGCCTTTTTTAAAACGAATCTTGTCTGAGGCATAGGTCCTTCAAATGCATCAACAAGTAACAATACCCCGTTCACCATTTTCAATACCCGTTCTACCTCTCCTCCGAAGTCAGCATGCCCCGGCGTATCTACAATATTGAACTTGATTCCTTTATATTCAACTGCGGTATTCTTTGCAATGATGGTGATGCCTCTTTCACGTTCCAGATCGTTCGAATCCATCACTCGCTCTTGGATATTTTGGTTCTCTCTAAAGATCCCACTTTGCTTGAGCATCTGATCTACCAGTGTTGTCTTCCCATGATCGACATGTGCTATGATTGCAATATTTCGTATATTATCTCGTGTTTCCATACATTTTCACCGATTCATTTATTAATGAAAAACAAATATGATTCTAGCACAAAAAAGATATTGTGGCAAGAGATGAATCATCTCAATAGTCTTTCCTCTTTTTCAAATATTATTGATGGATCTCAAGGGTTTAAAAAGAAAAAATCATGAACATATATACGCCTGTCCATGACCCTTCATGAATGAATCCGGGATTTCAAAACATTTGCTGTCTGGTCTGATAAATAGCTTGTTTTTATCCATCATACACCCTATAATATTTATAAAATATAAATATTATGGGGTGTAAAGGATGGTGAAGCTATGGATGATTTGCGTTTGGAGTGCCATCGAAAGCTGATGGCTCTGAGCAGAAAAATCTTGCAACAGTCCCGTAAACACCTGAACAGCTTGGGTTTTGCCTGGAATCAATATTTGGTTATGAGAAGCATCCAGCCCGGAGAAGCTCTTACCCTTTCAGAAATCAGCTCCAGAAGCTATAAAGAAAACAGCAACATTACTGCAATCATAGATTTTTTGGAGGAAAAGGGAATCGTAGAAAGAAACAGCGACCCCGCTGATAGAAGAGCCATAAGGGTGCGGCTTACCCCAAAAGGCAAAGAGATAAGACAGAAAACGGTAGAAGAACACGAAGAATTCATTAAAAATTTATATCCCCGTCTTGATAATGAGGATGCCCTTGAGTTTTTAAGAATTTTGAATGTTTTAAATGATCAAATTCGTGACTAGAAAAGAAGCCATACCTTTAAAACCTATCATCTTGCGAAAATAGGCGAAGTTTTTTAGCCTTTTGATAAATGGAAGATGATTGATAACTCAGCAGCCGAAGGATTTATAAAAAGCATTTGGACGGCCTATAGAAATTGGATGACCTCCCTTTTTATAATCAAGCTCAGCAGCCAGGATGTTCTCTGTTTTAAAAGTTCTATATTCGCCCCTGGTATAGCAAAAAGCTTTTATATATTCGCCATGAATGGATTTTACCTGAATGGTTCTCTGACTGATCCCTTTGGATGATTGATAAATGATAACAAGAGGTATACTCCTTTCCATTGAAGTATGAATCAGCCGTTCTATCATAGGATCCCTCCTTAAACCTATTATACACCGAACTTAAGTTCGTGTAAATCCTTAAGCTCAAAGCTTAAAAGTAAATGTTAAAAAGGCTGAGGTATTCTTCCCACAGCCTTTTATAGCTTATACTCCTTTTACATATCCCAGTATTCTTTTTACAATCTCCTGCCTTTTTGCTTCAATCTTGTCAAAATCCATGGCTCCTGTATAATAGCTTTCCAGTACTTCGCGAGTTGTTTTCACCTGGGACAAGTGCTCAATGGATTTCTTCAACAGGGAATGAAAGCGCCCTTTGGCATCGCAAATCTCAGAGGAGTAATCCTCTAATATCTCTTTTCTAATGCAACTGTTAAAATCAATCACTTTTACTTCCAGGCCCTTCAATTGATCTACTTTAAAATGATAGGGTTCTGTGACGTTCATTACTGCTGTATTCAATCCCGGTATGATAACCATATCCAGGAATTCCGGCTCAATCGGGCAGTGAAATTGTTCGGTATCGAGCCCTAATTCCGAAGCAGCCTGCGATACCCGGCCTATTGCTGCCTTTACCCCGGTTCCCGGACTCCCTTTTAATGCGAATATTTTCATATTTGGCATAATCAGGGTGTCTATGTAATTCCATAGACCCTCGGGTGTTATGGCAGAAGCAAATAAATGCCTTTCTTTTGGCGCTTCTTGATAATTAGAAACTACATTTCCAAAGACATCATCTAATAAGGATCGAACCAGTTGCATGTACTTGACTTTATCAATGCTTTCTTGGTAATAGCTCTTCCATTCATCATACGCTACTTTGCTTTCATATAATTGCCTGTGGGCAATATCAAAAAGTCTTCCGACCCGTCGATTGATCTTCATGATTTCATCTTTATAGGATTGAATTTTGCTGTCGTTCCAGTAATCACCCAAATTGATAATCTCTTCGACTAGCCCAGGATTCTTCGGATCTACAACATGGGGTGCCGTACCGTCAAGTAAAGCTACCTTAACAGCCGGTATCACCAGGGCATCCAGCGAAACGGGATCCGATGAACAATGGTGTTCCTCAATATCAAAGCCAAGTATCCCCATTTCCCTTCCAATATGACTCATAAAAGTGGATTTTCCTACTCCGGGCCCACCTTTTATAATAAAGATCCTTTCGGCATTTTCATCAATGATATATTGAAAAAAAGAACGAAAACCTTGGCTGGTATTTCCGCCGGGAAATACTTTTCTTATTCTGCCATTCACACGAATTCCTCCTAATATGAATGTTTTCTTTCTTATATATTATGCGCAAGATAAAATTTGGGGAATAGGTTCCCCTTTTCTTTCCATGCAAAGTCCTGCCATCCCATGGCTTTTCTGTGAATTTCCGGTTTATCCACTGGAAAAATGTTTATAATATCTTGAAAGAATGTAAATCGAAACTTTGCTAAGGAGGCGAAGGGAATGACGGAAAATTATATAATCATCGGCAGCGGAATTGCAGCATTATCAGCTGCAAAATCCATCCGGGAAATCGATGCAAGCAATGAAATCATCATGATAAGCGATGAGGAGTATTATCCCTACTGGAGAAGACGACTGACCAAGGCCCTGGCGACTGGAATGGACGAAAACAGCCTGCTCCTTGAAAAGAAAGAATGGTATTCCGCCAATAGGATTCAACTCCTCTTATCCACTTATGCAAAATCCGTTGATATAGAATCCCATGAGGTAATGCTTTCAAATGGCAGATCCCTTCATTACAGCAAGCTTTTATTAGCCAGCGGAGCCAAAAACTTTGCTCCGCCAATCAAGGGCATTGACAGCGAAGGCGTTTTCAGCTTGCGGACACTGAAGGACGCCCTTGATATACTGGAATATTCAAAAAAGGCAAGCCGTATTCTCCTGATAGGTGGAGGTGTTTTAAACCTTGAAACGGCATGGGCCTTCACCCAGCTTGGAAAAAAAGTGACCATTGTTGAAACATTGCCCAGGATCATGCCTAAGCAACTGGATGAAAAGGCTTCAGAAATTTTACTAAAGGCCATTCAATCCTATGACATTGATGTCTACCTAAATAAGCAGATTACCGAGATCAGGCGCGACAGCCAGGGACTCGAGATTCTGACCGGCGATAGGACCCAATTAAGATGCGATATGATCATTTATTCCACCGGTATTCGCCCCAACATTGGACTGATTCAAAATACTAAACTAAAGGTCAATCGGGGAATAGTGGTCAATGAACAAATGGAGACCAGCATTCCAAAGGTGTATGCGGCCGGTGATGTTGCAGAGTTCAATGGCCAAACTTTCGGCTTATGGGAAATTGCCGCCAATCAGGGGCAAATAGCCGGTTACAACATGGTTGGCCGGGGGATCTCCTATACTCCCTCTATACCCAACACCTTAATGAACGCCTTTCATCTGGCATTATTTTCAATGGGGAACATAAACGATTCAGAAGCGGATGATAAAATCATTCATCAATCTGATGATAATACTTACAGTAAAATACTTTTGCAGAACAACCGTATCATAGGCGCAATCATCATTGGAGATTCCCGCAGTTCATCGGTTTTCAAACGGGCAATAGAAGAAAGAATCGATTTGACGGGTCTTTCTTTGAAGGAGCTTTCTCTGGAGCAAACGATATCTACCCTAAGAGAACTCACGAATAAAAAGTGAAGAAGGCTATGATGCGCCTTCTTCACTCCTGAAAAATATAACCTCTTGTGATGAAAGCCTCCCGGATTTGATTCAAGTCAAAACCTTTCATCGCCGCCCCTTTGGGTATTGTCATGAACCGTCCTACCGTTTCAAGCATGCCAGGCTCTAAAATCCTATCAAATCCAAGCTCCTTCATGATATTCACAATCTCAGGGTATTGCTTGGAAAGCTGATATATGCTTTTCTTCAAATCAATCACTTTACTCCCCGTTTGACAAAAATTTAAGGCCGGCTGCTGCCTTTCCATGTTTGTTCCTCCTTTACCATTTAACTCTATATCAGGCTATAGAATAATCATAGATGGTGCAGGAACAGATTTCCGTGATTTGAATCAAAAAAAACCGGAGCATAAAGCTCCGGTTAACAAGCGGTCAACTTATTAAATCGAACGTTCCAGGGCTGTTTCATCCAAAAGGATCACTTTCCTGTTCCCGATTAATTCGATGATACCGTCCTTCTGCAGAAGGCTAAACTTTCTGCTCACCGTTTCCCGTGTTACACCGATATAATTGGCTATTCCCTCCCGGCTCAGGGGAAGTTCGATCAGCTTACCTTTTGGATGTTCTCTGCCAAACTTCTTAGCAAATTCCAGCAAGAGCATACTCACTCTAGATTCAACATCCTTTGTACCCAAACTCTGGACCATCGTTTCCAGCTTCTCCAGGCGCTCACAGAGCTCTTCTGCAATCTTAAGGCTAATTTCAGGATATTCCAACAGCATCCTTTGGAAGGGTTCCCTGCGAATGACGCACACTTCTGTATCCTCTAAAGCTTCGGCATTATAGGTAGCCATTTGTTTCCTCAAAATATTCTTCTCACCTAAAAAGTCTCCGTCAGTAAAAATATACAGGATTTGCTCTTTTCCATCCGGAGTATAGCGATAGGCCTTTACTTTACCGTAATGAATGATGATTAAACTGCCAAGAGAATCCCCTTCCATGAAGATGAGTTCATTTTTTTCATAATGTTTATGTACTACTAAATCGGAAATTCTCCTGTGTTCATCTGCGTTTAAGGAAAAAAATATGGGAACCCGGCTGGTACAAAGCCCGTGATGACATTTTTCACAGCGGAAACCTTTTTCTTTCATCTAACTCCCCTGCCTATTCTACATGAACTAATTACTATTTTATATCATACACCTTAGACAGGCAATGTAAATTGAGCAGGTACTTTGACTCCCTGCTCAATTTATCTCATATTAGGAATATTGCCACAATTGTTGTAACGACCAGCCCTATGATAACGGGTTTTAAGTTTCTCCGGGCCAGTTCAAAGGGATTCACATCACAAATTGCCGCAGCCGGAATAACCGCCCAGGGAATCAAAGTTCCTCCTCCTACCCATATAGCCGCCATTTGACCAAGCGCCGTCAAAGTTTCTACACCGGATCCAATGGAAATCGATAAGAGCTTGGCAACCGACCCGGCCAGACTGATTCCGGAAAAACCGGAGCCGTCCAATCCGGTAATCGAACCCACGACAGTGGCTGTTACAGCTGCAATGGCCGGGCTTACCGGTACAGTATTGGCCAGGGCGACCCCTATATCATTCACCAGGCCTGTTTAAGCTGCCGGCAGTACATCACCGTATATTTGAGGCAGTGCCGCATCCCCCAGATAAAAAAATGCAGCAATCGGTATCACCGGTCCGAATATCCGAAAGCCAAACTGGAGACCTTCAATCAAATGATCCGTGATCTTTTCCAACCCGCCGCTTTTGTAAGCATAAAAGGAGATAAGTATTAAAATAAAAACGGTGGTACCACCGATTAAGGCTGTAGCATCTCCTCCCTGAAGCTTTTCAGTGAACATGATGACGATATCAACGAGATAAAGCAGGGGTATCAGTACAGCAAAGATTTTAGTGAATCTTTTCGGAAAATATGAAGATTCTTTCTCATCGCTCGTTTTTGATAAAGCTGAGCTATCCTCATCAGCCCTATGAACAGCGATTTTCTTATTTTTTATATCCCGGAACAAATAAAAAAATGCTGCCACGGTCGTCACAACACCCATGATGATTACCAGTGGGACACTGGCAGAAACAACATCAGCCACCGGAATACCTGCTCCGTCAGCAGTCAATTTGGGTGCTCCTTGGATAATATAATCACCGGACAAGGCAATACCGTGGCCAAAAAGATTCATGGCAACCGCTACGCCCATCGCCGGCAGTCCCACACGAACCGCAACCGGAAGCAATACCGCACCCAATAAGGCAACCGCCGGTGAAGGCCAGAAAAACCAGGAAATCACCATCATAAGAATACCGATAACCCAGTATGCAAGGGCCGGGGTACGGATGAGTTTGGTAAAGGGATAGACCATTGCCTCGTTAATTCCCGTTTTCATCAGCACATTGCTCATTGCCGTGATAATCGAAATAATAAGAATGGTACCTGACAACTCTTGAATGGCATAAATAAAACTATTAAATACACCCATGATAGATTGTGAAATTGATGAAGTGGCTACCAGTCCAAGGGAAAATATTCCCAAAATGCAAATGAAACTCGTATCCCTGCGCATAAGCAAAAATCCTATGATTGCAAGGATAAAAACGAGATAAACCCAATGCAGAGCATTCAACTCAATTCCCATCTGTTTCCCACCTTTCACATATAGATCAAGAATCACTATAGGATATGTGAAAGGTTAGGTTAATGTTCCTGGTAATTTATACTAATCAACAATTCCGGAATGTGGCTTAAGGCAAACCAATTCCCTCATTGATCATATCAAATGTTTCTCTTAACGGCTTCACAGGAGACATCGAAAGCTCCTTGGTATCTGTAAACATACTTAAATCCCAAAAATTCTTCCGCTTCTCCATGATCGAGAAGCAATTGTCCGGTACAACTTAAGCATAAAAAAAGGCTTTTCATCAACGCGATAAAAAGCCACATTTTCAATATCTATTCACTTATTAATGCCGGATTTCTTACAAAGGGGTCCATTAAGGACATATTTCCAAAGCTCTCTACTTTTTGACCGCCCACTAAAAATTGGACCTTATTAATGTTTTTTGTATTCACCGGATCCGTCAATGAATTCACTATTGCATAGAGAGCCATGATCTCTCCTCTGCTTCCCAACTGATTTCCATTAAATTTTTCCGGTAAATCGACAATAGCAGTATCTCCTTCTACTCGTACATTAATCGATAAATTGTAAGGAAGGACTTCAACATGGTCCGTTTCCATGGGACCCATCAGCAATTCACTGATGATCTTTTTGGCTACGGCGGTATTTTCCCGGCTCATGGCCCGGTACTCAGGAACCAAATTCATACCGTTTTTGTCGCTAAAATAAATCTTTAGTTTTCTACCTAAAATGCTTCCAAAATCTTCACGCTTTAGTGGAACCGATATATCCATATTACCAAGTGGAGCATCGATATACTGACCGTCCTCATCTTGGTAAAAAAACTTCACCCATCCGACATTAGGGAGATCTGTCAAGCTATAAACGATGGAACCTAAAGTAGTTAATTCTCCTGATGAACCTTTAGGGTAATATTCTTTGAATTCCTTGGAGAAATAAAGATTTAAACCATCCGCCTGATTATTCTCCTGTCCCTCTACCAACACAATATCCATGAGTTGGATTTCTTTTGGAATAGTGGGATACAAACCTTCTTTTGTATTTAAGGGCCCTTTGATTAACTCCTCAACAATCGCCCGAGCTATTTGATTATTCTTCACAAAAATTGTCCTAACTTCCGGAATCAGATATAGTCCTTGACTGTCTCTAAAATACAGCTCACGATCCATTTCCCTTATCTCTGAAACTAGGGTTTGCTTCGACTCTGCATCCAACACTTCTTGGACGTCAACAGGATACCTGGTGAGCAGGCCAAGAACCGTTCCGTCTTCTCGGCCGTTGCTGGTAAGCTCCTGCCCATCGATATATATCTTTACATACTTAATTCCTTCTAATTCCGTTAAGGTGTTCACCAATGCCATCCGGGCAACCAAGAGATTTTCCGCCCTTAAAAAATCGGACGAAAGGTTCACGGTTAGAATATTTTCTGCCTGCTCTACTTTTATTATAGTCGTTTCCTTGGGGAGAACTGAATCCAAAACCTCAGACTTTGGCCCCGAAATCAGCTCTTCAATCGCTTTTTTAGGCAAATCCTCCCCTTGGAGCAATATTACTTGTCTGGTTTCGGATATCAGCTTATTGCTTGCCTTATCATGAAAGTATAGAACAATATTGGCTTGTTTAATAGCAGCTTGTTCCATAAGTGTCTTTTCTAGCGGAGAGCTAAATGGAGCATTTTCAGGTAACCCCATGCTATTCCCAGGAGTGAAATTTTGATTGTCCAGTTTTATTTTGTGCTCATTTTCTCCGGCTTTTAGATTGCTGCAGCCGGTAAACAGAGCCAGGACCATGAAAAATGCAATCATCCGTATTACATTTTTCATTCAGCTCCCCCCTTCCTTGTTCGTAATTAGCCGTTTATGATGGCTTCGGGCAGTCTCACCTTCCATATTCCATCCTTATTTACAACCGTAATGAGGTCACGATTCTTTTGAACCTTCTGTCCATTGGGATACTTCACGGTATAGTGGGCTGTTACAAAGGCTTCCCCATCGGGTTTTATTTCTTCACCGTCTATTGGATTTTCATCAACTTCCAGGGTTATTCCTTTTGCAGTAATAAACTTTTTAAATTCATCCAGCGAAGACGGTATGCTTTCATGGTCAGTATCTAAAAAGGCGTAAACCCTTTCCCAATTCGGTTCGCCCACCATGCCCAAGAGCACCTGTTCTACTGCCTTGGACGGGCTTAAAATAAAATGCTTATTGCGTGAAATCGCAACCATGGCCGAGTTCTCATCGATGTTTGAAACCCCTCCCATGAGCAACTCAGCCCCTATTTCACTATAAGTGCAAGGTCTGTTTTCTACCAGAAATTTCACTTGATTTACACCGTCAATCTCAGTCAGTGAATTGACGATAGAATATATGGCAAGCCTTTTCATTTCTTTCAAGACCCGTGGTCTGTCTTCCTCGGATACATTCGCTTTGTCCGGCAAAAGGGACAAATCGATATCATTTCTGAATTCTTTGCTCAAATTCACAAAAACAATATCGCTTTTCCTTGATACGTCGATAAGCTTGACGCCATTGGGCATGATCGTTGTGCGCTGAAATCCTTTTGGCCCTTTTAAAAGCTCTTCCACCACCAATTGTTCAATGGATTGGCTCTTTTGGAATACAACGCGCTTTTCGGGAACAAGATTATCGCTGATTTCGTGTTTGAAATATAATGTCAGAACCTTTTCCTCCGGAGGGGGATCCGGATCAACAACCAAGGTCCCTGAATCCTCATCCCTGTTATCCATAGGCGGGGAAGATTCCCTCTTTATGAAATCATACAAAGAAGAACAACCAAATAATGTTAAAGAAATCATAATCGAAACAATAAAGGCACAAAATCTTTTCCCCATATTTCACCCGTGCTTTCTCTCGTTTAGTAGCCAAGATCCGTGGCTTTTGCAAACGATTGATCCATACAAATTTTCTGCACAGCAAGGATGTCAACAAAATAAAGCCAAAGAACCTATATTATATTATAATGAGTTTTATAAGAATAGTTTATCTTAATTATTTTACAAAACTTTTAAGTAAGCTTAACAAAACAGTGAATTGGTTGCTCTGCTGAATATATATTCGGTAGTTATTGTGTGTTGGGTTCGAAGGGTAATTCGATATAGAAACTTGTACCTTTTCCTTCACGGCTGGTAACATGGATATTCCCATCATGCAACAAGACAATCCTATGGGCGATTGCCAATCCAAGCCCGGTGCCTCCGGTTGCCCGTGACCTAGCTTTATCAACTCGGAAAAATCTATCAAAAATATGAGGAATATCTTCCTGGGGAATTCCGACTCCTGTATCGGATACCTTTATCATAGCTTTATTATGTCCCTCATATACTTCGATCGATACCCTGCCACCTTCAGGCGTATATTTTATTGCATTATCGACAATATTCGTGATCACCTGCTGGAGCTTTGAACTGTCGCCATATATCGTCAACTCTTTATCTTCGTATGTTGTTTCCATATTGATATTCTTCTTTTCAGCCAACAGCTGCAGGCCTTTTATGCTCTTCTTCACCAATTCATTCAAATCGATTTTTTCTCTTTTCAGCTGGGTATTGGCTTGATCAATGTGTACAAGGGTAAGCAAATCGGTAATAATGGCGTTTAATCGATCGATTTCATTATTGATATCCGTCAAGAATTCCGTATAGATATCCGGTACTTCCAAGCCCATGTGGAGAAGGGATTCCGTTAATACCTTAATTGCGCTCAGGGGAGTCTTTAACTCATGGGATGCATTGGAAACAAATTCATTTCGTGCTCTGTCAAGATTTTCTAGCTTTTCTGCCATCGTATTGAATGCTTCCGCCAATTGTTTTATTTCGCCGCTTGTTTTGAACTGGACCCTTTGCTCCAGGTGCCCCTGGCTCATCTTTTCTATGACTTTTGTTAATTCCTTGATGGGTCTTGTAATATAGCCGGCAAAAACAAAACTGATTGTAATGACAGATACGCTAATCACAACGGACGAAAGATTCATTCTCCAGCGAACTTCATTGAGCAATCCCCGTATACCTTCCAATGATGTTGAAATCATCACCATTCCTATTGTGCCGCCTACAGGATGAACGATAGGTGCAAAGGAATACATGAGCCACTTTTTTTCTGTATAATCCCCGGTTGTTATATCTACTTTTATTGGTTCAATAACCCCTCCCTTGAGTACTGCGTCAATTTCACTAAAATGCTTTCGCAAATTATGTTTAAGAAGCCTGTTTGAAGTATCATATTCAACAATGCCATTATTGTCTAATACCAGAATTCTGGTTGGTTGTCCTTCTTTTGCTGCTATCTCCTTTGCAAGAGCATCGATTTCATATACTTTGTAATAATTTTCAGCCCAATGAAAAAAATCCTCTGAAATAGATTCAGCCACTTCTACGGCATACTTTTGAAAAGCAATTTTCTTTCCGTCAATCATATTCTTTTGGATTATTTCCATTATAGACAGATTTATTACAATAAATCCTACCCCGATGACAATTAAGTAAGTAAAAGCAATTTTCCAGCGTAAGCTGGAAAAAAAAGTTTTATTTATTACCAAAGTAATATCCCACTCCCCATTTAGTGAAGATAAATTCGGGTTGGCTCGGGTTCTTTTCTATCTTCTCTCTCAGTCTGCGAATATGAACATCTACCGTACGTAAATCCCCTAAATAATCATATTTCCATATGGTCTCCAGCAAATTCTCCCTGCTAAAGACCTTCCCGGGATTGGTAGCAAAAAGCTGAAGCAAATCAAATTCCTTTGCCGTGAGGTTCACGTCCTTTCCATCAATGGTGACGCTCCTGTTGGCTAAATTGATAACCATATTCCTAATTTCAATGACATCAGGATTCTCGTTCTCTTTATTTGCATTGGCTCTTCGGAAGATCGCCTTGATACGAACCTTCAATTCTAAAATATTAAACGGCTTTGTAAGGTAATCATCGGCCCCATATTCTAAGCCCAATATTTTATCCATGTCTTCACCTTTTGCTGTAAGCATGATTACAGGAACAGAGGATTTTTCACGGATTTTCTGAAGCACTGCCAATCCGTTCATCTTGGGGAGCATCACATCTAAAATGATCAGATCATAATGGTTTGCATTGAATTTTTCTATGGCTTCTTCCCCGTCATATGCAGCATCTGTTTCATATCCATCCTGCTCCAAGCTAAATTTCAAACCCTTTATGATAGCTGGCTCATCATCTACAATCAGCAGCTTCTTTCCCATGTGCTCTCACCCTTCCTTTTTAATACGGTTTAAAATCCTATTCCGTCAGTTGATTCAATTCCATTCTGCCCAGTTACATACTAAGTAATACCGGAATAGAACATTCGGAAAAAACATGGTTTTACTCCTAACAGTTAGTTTACCTCATTATACAATCAGTGTCAAACTTACAAAGCCTAATCAACACAAATCAAATCTTTTATATTCTCAAATGTTTTTTGACCAATTCCTGAAACATTCATAATATCCTCAATATTCTTAAACGAGCCGTTTGCCTCCCTGTATTCTATAATACGCGCTGCTTTGCTTGGGCCGATTCCGGGAAGTGTTTCCAAAAGTGCAGAATCAGCCTTGTTGATGTTGATCTTGCCATTTTTACTCCCTTTTTCCGTTGAAGGGTTCTCCTGGACAAGGGGTTCCTCAATTGCTTCACCAATCCTGGGTATGATATACATCCCTTCGTCTTCCACCTTCAAAGCAAGATTTATTTTACTGAGATCCGCATCATCCAGAGCTCCACCTACCAATTCTATAGCATCGGCCAGGCGACTGCCTTCTTTTAACGTAACAATCCCCGGTCTTTCCACTGCACCCGTTATGTAAACGCAAATCTCGGAAGGTTCCTGTAACTCAGCCGGCATTGTATGGCTCACTTCCAGTTGATCCATATCTCCCATTTGGGATGATTCCTCTATAAGGACTACAGCATTTCCCCTGTCAAAAAATTCTCTATAAATAAGGACGGCCAATAATATTAAAATGATCATTGCCATGATAGCAAATACTTTCAGCTGATTCTTATCCAAGTCAAGCATGGTCAACACCTTCTCCGATTTGGATAATTTTACATGGAACTTTCCTGTTTTTACATATTCTACTCTTTTATCAATTTTCCTCTTTTTTTATTGCGAATTTTGCACAATTAGGCTATGCAAACCTTAGCCTTTTTTGCTATACTATTTAAGTCGACAAAATGATAAGGGGTTTGTAAAAATGAAACGTTTAATGGCTTCATTCTTAATTTTAGTACTGTTCGCAATCATTTGTATTCCTTCGACAGTATGGGGGGAAAACGAAGAAACAGATAAGGGGACTGAAAACGACGTTGAAATTGCAACAACTTTGTCTCCGTCGGAATTGGAGGCAGAAGCTGCAATTTTAATAGAACAAAAGACAGGTAAAATCCTGTTTAGCAAAAATGAACATCAAAAACTTTATCCGGCCAGTACAACGAAAATTCTTACTGCCCTGCTGGCTATTGAATATGGTAACCTTGATGATGTGGTAACAGTGGGAAATGAGGCGAATCTTGTTGCAATAGACGGCAGCAAAGCTGGATTGGATCTGAATGAAGAGATAAAACTGAAAGACCTTTTAATGGGACTTATGCTTCCCTCGGGAAATGATGCAGCCAATACCATTGCTGTACACATAGGCAGAAAAGTATCAAATAATCCCAACCTGGGAATTTCCGAAGCGATGAATGCTTTTTATGATTTAATGAACCAGAAAGTAGCAAGCATATTACAAAATCCTAATTCCCATTTTGCCAATCCCCACGGCTATCACGACAAGGAGCACTATACGACTGCTTATGATTTGTCCATGATTGCACGGGAAGCAATGAACTATCCCGTATTCCGTGAAATTGTAAAAACTTATGCCTATGATTATCCGGATTGGAATGGGGTTGATCCAAAGGATCCTTCAAAGAAAGAAATCCGTTATTGGAGAAACAAAAATCGTTTGATTATTGAGGGCAACCCATATTATTATGAATATGCAACAGGAATCAAGACCGGCTACACTTCCGCCGCAGGGCATTGTTTGGTTTCTTCTGCTTCAAAGGATGGGCTGGATGTAATTGCAGTCGTCTTGAATAGCACAAAAGAAGGCCAATGGACTGATTCTCTTAAATTATTAAAATTCGGTATTGAAAACTTTACCCATTATGATCTTGTAAAAGAAGGGGAAGTAATCGGCGAACCTGTTTATGTGGAGAATCATTCAGCCGATGATTCAGGAGAACTGCTTTTGGTGGCAGAAAAAGCATTTGGAGATGTATTCTTCAAACCGGACATTCAAAATATCGAAGAAAAAATTGAAATAAACCCGGAGATCACCGCTCCTATTTCAAAAGGAGAGGTTCTTGGCAAAGTAACCTATATGCTAAAGGGCACTGTTTTATTTGAAACCAATTTACTTGCCGGCAGAGACGTAGCTAAGAAAACCATTTTCAATCTTCCTTTCCCCGATGATCACAAAAATAGCCCTGAAGTGGATCCCCAAACAAATCAAGGGAAAGAAAAGGGGCGTCCGGCCTGGTATTGGGTTGTCTTGTCTGTCATCTTTGCCTTATTCCTATTGCGTTCAATACTTCTGGCCAGAAGAAGAAGATATAGAAGATACCTCTACAGAAGGTAAAAAGAAGTCAGCCATAGTGGCTGACTTCTTTTTTATTTAAATTTAATTGGTATTGTCGATCACAAGCTCGCGTCCATCGGCCCAAAGCCTCTCTAATTTATAAAAACCTCTCTCTTCATGATGAAATAAATGAACGATAACATCGCCATAATCCAGTACAATCCAGCGGTTTCCTTGATGGCCGTCACGATGCCGGGCAAAAATTCCTTCTTTCTCCAAATGTTTGCGTAGCTCTTCGTACATCGTTCTAACCTGCAACTCCGATCGGCCGCTTGCTATTACAAAGTAATCCGCAAGGGGCGAGAGGTTTTGAATATCTAAAACAACGATATCAAATGCCTTTTTATCATTCAGGAAACCGGCTATTTTTAATGCAAGTTCCTTGGTGTTCTGTGACAAACAATTCCCTCCATACTCTTATTATATTTTTAATTATATACTGTTTGGATGAAAATATCAAGAAACTGCATGTCAGGTTTTCTAAAGTCTGGCCAGTAATAAATCATTTCTGGCTTCAATTGTTCTGGGATGAAGCAAACCTCGTGTACAAATCACATATTGAATCGTTTTGTCAAAGGCACAAATAAGGGCCTCATCCAGATCGCAAACAGCCAACTGCCGCAACTGGTCTACCCCGGCATAATCACGATTTGGCTCAATATAATCCGCCAGACAAATGATTTTATCCAGCAGAGTCATGTTTTTTCTTCCGGTGGTGTGATACTCGATTGCGTCCAAAATATAAGGATCATGGATATGGAATTCTTTTTGGGCAATCCGAGCACCCAAAATACCGTGGATGAGCTGTATTTCGTGCAAGCATAGCTCATCTAATTCAATATGAAATTCTTTACTTAGTTCGATTAGTTTAGGAGGTGGAAAACATCTGGCACAGTCGTGGACTAATCCGGCTAATCGAGCTTTCTCTTTGTCCTCTCCATAGAGTATTGCCAAACGCTCTGCTGCTTCTCCTACTCCCAATGAATGGCGATACCTTTTCTCATCCAAAAAATCCTTTAATTTAGCTAGAATCCTATCTTCTTTCATGGTTCATTCTCCCATATACAACGAATGTTTATGAATATATTCATCCACTTGAGAAGGTAACAAGTACTTCACTGTTTTCCTTTGCTTTAGCCGCTGCCTGATCTCCGTAGAGGAGATATCCAAAGCCGGTCCCTCTACGAAAAAAATCGATGCTCCCATATGTAATCTCAAGTAGTTTGCCTGATGCTCGATCTCCTTCCTCATATAACCAGGTCGCTGGTAGACAGCAAAGGAACACAACTTGAGCACTTCCTCAAATCTTCTCCAGCTGGTAATCTCCATTAAAGTGTCCCCGCCTATAATGAAATATAACTGAACGTCGCTCGCCGCTCTGGCCCTGTATTCGAGCAAAGTATCAATCGTATAAGTTATCCCGGACCTTCTAATTTCCAAATCATCCACTTCAAAGAAGGGGTTATCAGAAACGGCCAGTTCCACCATTTTAAGCCGGTGTTCTGACAACTCTACATATTGACCGACCTTATGGGGCGGGTCTCCGGTTGGAATAAATATCACTTTATCCAGATTGCATTCCTGCCTTGCTACTTCTGCCATTACCAGATGCCCTATATGAACCGGATTAAAGGTACCTCCGAGGATTCCGATTTTTCTCTGGGTCACCATCAATGCCTCCTTAGTATAAATCGATGGATTTTGGATAAAATTTCCCATGGGAAGGTGATTTTTTGTGAATGGGAAAAAAATAATACAACGTCTTCTATATGGGCTTAGAATATATCATTTTTATCAAGAACAAAAACATCCTCAAACCACATTTGCTGTCATATTAGACCATATTTTACTGGCTTCATTGATTTTTTCAGCTATTTATCTTTGGATAGTTCAGAAAACGAAAAGGCCTTTTTCTGCCCTTCTTTTAGCCGTTCTTCTGGCTGTATTGATTTATCTGTGTATTGTTCTTTGGAAAAGAAAACGATTCCTTTCTCTAAGGAATATACAAAGGCGCCAAATATCCCGTGAATATTTGAAAAATCAACTCTATCAAATGGATGCCGAGGAATTTAAATGGCAATTGATGAAGATCTTGCTGAACATCAAAGGTTTTCATGAAATAAAAGACCATGGTTGCTTTATAGAAGCAAGCTTCTATCGTGATAGAATTGCTATTGGTTTCAGTCACTCACCATATAAAGAATACACCCTCCCCCATGAACTGCATGCGTTTATGAAAATAATAGCAAACATGAATTTTCAAAAAGCCCTTTATATCTCCTTAGCCCCATTTAAAGAAAGTTGCCGTCAAATGGCCGATCAAAAGCACGGAATTTCAGTCGAGCTTGTGGATGATTCCATGCTCATTGACATGTTCGAAAAGGCCGGATGTATGCCCGACGATAAAGCAATCGATAAATATATCAATATGGAAATGCAGAAAAGGTTAGATTCGGGGAAAGAAGTCCAAAATAAAATATTCACTCCCCAAAAGATCAAAACATATTTATTGTTTTCTGTTATTTTCTTTACTGCATCATTTTTTATCAAAGGACTGGGTTTGTATTATTTTCTGATCTCCATAGCCTTGCTTATAATCTCCATTTTGACTTATCTTGTAAATCCAAAAAAAGAAAATGAACAAAGCCTAACGGAAATGATCATTTCAGAAAGCAGTGAGCAAACTTAATCTTTTAAATCAGGATAAATTAGGGGAGAACGATTCTTGGATTTTCTTTAGACGGCCGATACAATACAATCTTGTTACCTATTACCTGCACTCCTTCTGCCCCGGTTCTCCGAACCAGTTCATCACAGAACTCCCTGGGACTGGCATCGGCATTATTTAGCACATTTATTTTAATGAGTTCCCTTGCCTCTAACGCTTCATCAATCTGTTTTACCATATTTTCATTGATGCCGCCTTTTCCTATTTGAAAAATCGGTTCAATGGCATTCGCCAGGCTTCTTAGATAACTTCTTTGTTTGCTGCTGATCATGAAAACATCTCCTTTCAATCTTTCTACTTGCAGATCTCTCTGCTTTTTAGTATGCCATCATTGCCATGTTTCAATAAATTCTGACTCGTACATTAGAAAAGGGCTGGGTAAATCCAGCCCCTTTTTTATTCTATACTTCAACTTCTTTGCGACTTTTTCTTCTATGAAGCTCATAGTTTGGATCGCCTTTCTTCCAGCCACTGCGTGTCTTCTCAATCACAGGCGCTTTGCTTGTATCAACGACGAAGTCATTCTTAGCTGCACAGAAATACGTGGTCTGGTTCGTTTTACAGTTCTGACACTGAATGCAGTCCATGGTCGCCCTTTTGACCCCCACTTCTATTAGGATTTTGATTTTGAACTATTCGATGAATTCAAATTCAAGGTCGTTCATCCGAACGATGTCGCCCTCTTGAATTCCCTTTTCTCTCAGAGCATCAATAATCCCTCGCCTTCTAAGAGTCCTTTGAAAATACTGCATGGATTCATAGTCATCTAAATTCACCCTACCCAGCAATTGATCTATAAAAGGGCCTGATACTACGAATACCTTATCTTCAAGATGAATTTCAAAAGGCTTTTCATCCTCAACATCCCATAGGTCTACCTCTTCACTTACAAAGGACTCTTGAGGTGGCAATTCCTCAAGCATTCGAGTGACTTCCATCAGCAAGGCATCAAATCCTTTGTTTAAAGCGGCAGAAACCGGAAATACCTTTATTCCCATCGGCTGCAATTTCTTCTTTAACAATTCCAAATTCTCTTGACTATTCGGCAAATCCATCTTATTGGCAGCTACAACTTGAGGTCGTTCCAATAATTTAGGACTGTACAAAGAAAGCTCCTTATTGATTTTATCAAAATCATCCAGCGGATCTCTACCTTCGATTCCGGAAATATCTAAAACATGGATGAGCATTCTCGTTCTCTCGATATGACGTAAAAAATCATGACCCAGACCAACACCTTCATGGGCTCCCTCAATTAAACCCGGTATATCAGCCAATACAAAAGATTGACCGGTGCTCACTTTTACTACGCCCAAATTCGGAGCCAGAGTAGTAAAGTGGTAATTTGCAATTTTAGGTTGAGCAGAGGTCAAAATCGAAAGGATCGTCGATTTTCCCACATTAGGGAAACCAATCAGTCCAACATCAGCAATCAGTTTTAATTCCAAGACGACCCATCGCTCCATTCCCTTCTGACCTTGCTGAGCAAATCTGGGGGTCTGTCTAACCGCAGTGGCAAAGCGGGCATTCCCTTTGCCGCCTTTTCCACCATAGGCCAAGATTTTTCTATCGTTTTCATCCACCATATCGGCAAGAATTTTCCCGGTCTCTGCATCCTTGATTAACGTACCGGGGGGTACTTCTATAATTAAATCTTCACCGTCTTTGCCTCTCTTGTTTGAACCTTGACCGTTCATTCCTGATTCGGCTTTGAAATGCTTTTTATATTTAAAATCCATCAAAGTATGGAGACCTGGATTTACTACAAAAACCACATTTCCACCGTTGCCCCCGTCACCGCCGTCAGGTCCGCCAAAGGGCACGTATTTCTCACGACGAAAGGAGACAGCCCCGTTTCCGCCGTCTCCGGCCTTTATAAATATTTTCGCTGTATCGACAAACATTTCATCACCTGCAATTGTGATTATACCAATATTATTTCACAAATTCAACGTTTTTTTGATAGGGCATATCTATTTATGAGTCGGAATGATGAATCTTATACCTTCGAAAACGGTTATTTCGGATAACAAAAAGACCCATTGGTAAACCAATAGGTCTATGACAGCAAAGAAATTATTGGGCCGCTACTAGTTCATCCTTCGGATAAACGCTCACTTGCTTCTTGTCGCGACCTTTCCTTTCAAATCTGACCACTCCGTCTATCTTAGCATAGAGTGTATCATCACTTCCAATACCGACATTCACTCCAGGATGAATTTTGGTTCCTCTTTGGCGAACCAGAATATTCCCGGCCAATACAAATTGCCCGTCTCCTCGTTTTACGCCCAAACGTTTTGATTCACTGTCTCTTCCGTTTCTTGAGCTACCTACACCTTTTTTATGGGCAAAAAGCTGTAAATTCATAACAAACATCTATGACACCTCCCTTTCCTCAATGGAAAGAAATTTTCGATATTTCAGTTGAATACTTCTAAAACCCTGTAGCATCGTTTTCAATATAATATTGGCTTTTTCCCTATCGGCTGCTGAAATATTAGACGGAACAGTACACTTAAGCCACCCGTCATTGATTTCATAGGCCGGCTTTATATTGGCCACATCATTTAAGCCAAGAAGTGCAGTCTGCGCAATGGCAGAAACACCTGCACAAACAATGTCTCGACCATGGTCTGCATATCCGGCATGGCCTTCAACCAAAAAGCCCTGAATATTCTCAGCACTATCCCGATAAATCACTATATGGATCATGGGCTATAATCCTCAGCCATATATCTTCGTAATTTGAACCTTTGTATAAGGCTGGCGATGTCCTTGCTTTTTGCGATAGTTTTTCTTGGGCTTGTACTTGAATACGATGATTTTCTTCCCTTTCCCGTGATTCAATACCTTGGCTTCAACCTTGGCACCGTTTAAAACGGGTGTGCCCACTTTTAAACCATCATCATCGCTGATGGCCAGTACCTCGCCGAATTCCACTACAGCACCCTCTTGAGCATCTAGTTTCTCCACAGTGAGGATATCGCCTTCATGAACTCGATACTGCTTGCCACCTGTTTTGATTACAGCATACATGTCAATACACCTCCTCTACCCAGTCTCGCCGAATAAATGGTATCCCAAGGGATTTTATGACCATACTCGTGCGGCTTCACGATTATTAATTTTATCATAAGATAAAACATGCTGTCAACTCAAATCGATAGATCCTTGTGTTTAACTTGTGATAATGTCATCATGTAGACTAACGTGATAAAATGTCACTTATGAAAAGTGAGGTACGCTATCTGATGACACAAAAACAAATAAACAGATTTTCTATCATCCAAAAGAC
>Ga0134092_1000530_pt1 | contig 38517 bp, 29 predicted proteins | sample 3_6taG_FD_94454 | JGI IMG/M metagenome (GOLD analysis project Ga0134092, IMG submission 94454) | Switchgrass degrading microbial communities from high solid loading bioreactors in New Hampshire, USA - 3_6_20_6_A3 metaG | ecosystem: Engineered > Bioreactor > Semi-continuous > Anaerobic >... | reverse complement strand
TTAAGTGCACCCAAAAACCGATATAATTCTATCTATATCCATCATCACATTAAAATTACTCCTAAATGTAGTAATGGAGCAGGATTGAAGCCCAATCCTACCCCAACTATTGACAAAGAGCCACTAAATAAGTAGTTAGCGATGCTTTCTTTTTGAAAAAATGATGGCCTTCTTTATTGAACTACTGCATAAACGACTTAATTAAAAACAAGGATTTCTGCAGTTTGCTTAAAATTTACGACATTATCAAAATTAAACTTTTCAAAAATACTGAAGTCCAATAAGTTTTATTTGCTCATTGGACTTCAATTATTTTAAGCGCTAACTTGACTGCTTAAACAGCCTTGACAATATTCCATTGCTATGTTTTACTTCTATTTTATGTATTTCATCTATTTCTATATTTTGTTCTAAGCAAACTTTAATGATTTGGTCTTTAAGCTCACATGGAATTTGAGCTGCTATCCCGCAGCTTGAACTAACTTGCCTTGGTACAGGCATTAGTTTCACTTCTACTTTATTATCCTTCATTACCTTTTCAAAGGTAATAGCTTGATTAGTAGTATGAAATGTAGCTATACAATAATAATTTTTCACGGCCTCACCTATTTTCTTATATTAAGGGTAAATTCTCCATCATTTTCTTCAACAGTCACATTGAACCCTTGATTTGTAGCAAACCTTTTTATATTTTCAACAGCTACCTTTGCGTCTACTAGCACTTCAAAGTCATTATATCCGCTGTCTATAGCATTTTTAGTCATTATAACTGGCTCAGGACAAGATCTTCCTCTTGCATCTATTGTATTAGCCATTTACTTGACCTCCTTCTTTTACTGCAGCTTTATTCTTATTTTTATTCGCACTGATTACTATTGACGTTGCTATACCAAGAACTACTACAAAACCTATTATTACTGCAATCCTTCCATTTACTGTAGTTCCAGCAGCACTAGAAGCTAATCCAAAGTTATGAGCAAATGCCGCACCTGTAATTAAGCCGAGTATAGTAACAGCTGCATCTGTATCTCCTTCTCCCGCTAATATAGTTTGTCTTAGCGGACAGCCTCCAAGTAATACTGCAGTAATACCTACTAAAGCCATTCCCAAAAAGTTCCACACATGGTCAGAGTGTGCCACAGGCTGATCTGCAAATCCAATTTTAAATGTAGAAGGATTGAATATTAAGTTTCCAATAAGTGCAAACACAAATACTCCTATTATACCCCATAAGAAATGAAAATCCTTTATTAAAAATACATCTCTAAATCCGCCTGCTGTACAGAATCTAGTTCTCTGAAGCATTAATCCTACAATAAGCCCTGCTGCTAATGATATTATAATAGGTGCTGTTTTTGAACCAGGTCCTTCAGTGCTGAAGAATATAAATGAAGGTGCTGTCACTAATAAAATTAACAATACTACTGCTATAGCAGGCATTACATATCCTGAAGCTGTAGGTTGTTTTGTATTCCTTCCTAAAGTAAAGCCTCGCTTCAAAAATTGTGTCCCAACTAAAATTCCAGCTATGTAGCCAACTAAGCCTACTAGTGCATTTAAGTCGCCATTTGCTAATCTTAAAATCATTCTCAGTGGGCATCCTAAAAACATTAATGCTCCTATCATCATAAAAAATCCAAATACAAAACGTAAAATTGGTGCAGAACCACCTCTTGCTCTAAATTCACCTTTAGCCTTTGCAAATATAAATGAGCCAAGAATAAATCCGATTATTTCAGGTCTTATATACTGTACTACTGCAGCCCTGTGAAGCCCTAATGCTCCTGTAATGTCCCTGTAGAAGCAAGCAACGCATATACCCATATTAACTGGGTTTCCAAATTTCACAAGTAATGCTGCCAGTATACCTAATACTGCACCTGATCCTAGTATCTTCCATTTTTCATTACTCATATAATCACTCCATTCCTGTTTAATTTTGCCACATATAATTATATTATTATTGTTATTATATTCACAATTGAATTTTTCTATATTTCTAACTCGTTTTATTGATTTTTATAATAAGCCCCATTAAAGAAAATAGTTCAATAATTTATTCACCCTTTATAGACTCATTCATATTATGTAATATGGTGCTTTTTAGTTTACTTACATACTTGGAGGGATAAATTATATGAATGATAATATTCAGGAAAAGATTTATGAGAATATAAAAAAATATAAAAATGCTAGATTTCTTCGAAATGGAAGAAGTTTAGAAGAAGGGATTGATTGCCTTGGATTTATAAAGCTTTTTTATAAAGACTTTGGAATAGACATTCCCGGCGATGATGGGAAGCCTATAGAAGAAGAATGGTACAAAATAGATCCTGAAAGGTACATTAGAGGAATTAAAAGTCTTGGATGGAAGGATGTAAGTATTGATGAATTAAGACCCCTTGATTTAGCTTATTTTGTAATCAACCATAATGTAATCACCCATGCAGGAATTATGATAAGTAATAAAGAGTTTGTCCATATGTCTCCGAGAAGCGGACTACTTATAAGTAAGCTTGAAAGGCATTGGAGAAGAAGATTTAGAGGAGCCATAAGATTTGAACAATAGCAGCCAATACATCTGTCATACTGAGCCAAAGGTTCCCTCTAAGAAAAACAATAATAGCTCAGTATGGCAAGATCTCAATAATTACATCTAATTCTCTTACTAGAAATTATTTTTTGTAAACTCATATGCTGCTATCCCTACTGCAATAGAAAGGTTTAATGAATCTATTTCATTGTTATGAGGAATTATTATGCTTGTACCTATATCTTTAAACTCATCTCCTAGCCCACTACCCTCATTTCCGAATACTAAAGAATAAGGTCTATTACTATCTAATTTAATATCGTGTAAGCTTTTTTTAGCATCTAGCATAAACGTATATATATCATGTTCATATATTTTTGAATAACTATAGAAATCATCAAAGTACTGAAAAGATAGCTTAAACATTGCACCCATAGAAGCCCTTACAACCTTAGGATCAAATATATCTGCTCCAGGTCTTATAATAGCTAGGTTTTTAATTCCAAAACCTAAAATAGTTCTAATAATAGTCCCTAAATTACCCATGTCACTCGGATTTACTAACACCACATGATTTTCTCGCTTATCTAAATGCTGTTCATATTTTTTGAATACTCCTACAGCATAACTATTTTCTTTTTTTGATATTCTATTAACAGCCTTATCATTTATTTGAACTTCTATATTGTATTTATCACACAAATCTGTTATCTTTCTTACTCCTTCATTTTCCATACCAGTAGAACTTATTAATACCATTAAAACTTCATCTTTCTTATATTTTAACAGCTCTAAAGTAGGAAACACTCCTATAGAGTATGTATGTTGGAAGTCTTTTTTATAAGGTTTTAATTGAATGTCCATTTGTACCTCCTAAACTTATCTATATTTTCTAATTTAAATATTATACTATAAATAGATGACAGTTGTTTTTAATTATATATTTGCACACATATTCAATTCTCAATAAATAGCAAATTTACTATAAAGTTTGACTCTATATAAATATCCCATCAATCTAATTATCTAAAAGCTACTAATTTTACTAATTAGTAGCTTTTAGATTTGCTTTTATGTATATATTCTACACCTAGCACACATATATACAGCCAAATAAAGCCTGCACTATAGCCAGCTATAATATCTGAAGGCCAATGAACTCCTAAATATATTCTACTAAAGCCCATAAGTAATATGAAAATTACTGCAGATACCCAAATAAGTACTTTTTTTAAACTTAGCTTTTTGTTTCTTAAATAAAGATATACAGCCATTCCATAAAAAGTAAGTGTATTCATAGAATGTCCACTAGGAAAACTAAAACCACTTTGCTCCACTAGAAAAAACTCAAGAGGTCTGATTCTCCCAAAAGAGGCTTTTAATATATTATTTAAAAGCACACTTCCTAATATAGCCACTACTAGAGACCATAACTCAATAATATGTTTTCTTTTAATCAAATACCAAATAAGAAATGGTGCTATAATAAAATAAAACTTTGCAGAACCTATAAAACTTATTATTATCATTAAATTTTTTACTGCAGGATTAATATTTTTATGGACAAATGAAAGGATTTTATTATCAAAGTCTAATCCTCCATCTACTGAAGTTATACCTATTGCCAAGAAAATAAATACTACTAATGCAATTAAAGACAATATTGCTCCTATAATTAAAGGTTTATTTTTCATTGATTCATCAGCCACCTTTTTATATCAAATAGGAAAGTTCTAATTTACAATCCTTATAAGCAAGAACTTTTCCTCAATATGTTGCACAATAAACTTCTTTAATTTTTAACATGTCGATAAAAATTTACTCATATAATGAAGTAGTATATTTGACTTGCATACTCATATTCTATTACATGCAATGAAAATTTTCAAAGCATTATTTCATAATATTTCATTACAAATAAAATTTCTATAATATACAACTTTATTTTCATAAGAAAATGCTTATAAACGTTCATAAATAGCTTATTCTTCTGCTTAGTCTTTCATTTGATATATATTCTCAACTCTTATCCACTTTATCCACATTATCAACAAGTCACAGTGGATAACTTATGTAAACACTATTAGTTCCAAAAATTAATATCGTAGACGACAATACTTTACATAATACTTAGTTTTCCACAATTATTAAAGTTATCCACAATGTTTTATGCACAATTGATTTAGATAATACTTATATGATATTCATTATCGATTGAAATGGCCTCTTTGGCTGTTTATATTATGGTTCATTTATCATATTCGTTAAAATATCTCATTAAACCTATATAAATTGCCCAAGCTATTTTTTGTTGATATTTTGGGTCATTTAGCTTAAGCTCTTCTTGTGGATTAGACAAAAAACCACACTCAACTAAAACTGCTGGTGCTGCTGACTCTCTTATAATATAAATATTATCTCTCGGCTGTGGTACTCTTTTATTCTCCTTATCTAGTATGTTTCTAAGTTCTTCTTGTATTAAAAAAGCTAAAGTTTTACTTTTTTCACATCCTGCTTTATAAAAAGTCTGTGCACCATAGTATTGAGGCTGTGTAAAGCTATTTAAATGTATAGAAACTAATACATCAGGTTCACTATTATTTACTTCAATTCTCCTATTTCTAAGGTCTTCGTTCTTTTTTTCTCTAAGGGTTTTTGACTCATCTGTATATAAGCCTTCTCCATCATTCCTTGTTAATATAGCTACTCCACCATTTTCTTCTATTAATTTCCTAAGTTTTAATGCAATCTGCAGATTTATTTCGTCTTCTTTAACTCCTTGCTTTCCTACTGCACCTGGATCTACCCCTCCATGTCCTGCATCTATAGCTATTACCTTATTAGTAATAGGCAGATACATCGCAGGAACTGAATCATCTCTTTCCATAAATACAAAAACTATTCCTACTATAATTAAAGGTAAAACTAGCAATACTTCTTTTCTTATAACTATTAACTTCATCAAATACACCCCTTAATATGCAAAAATAGTGATATATAATACTATTTTTCTACTTGTGGTGATATTACTATTAAGTTAATTTGTACCTATACACTCCAAAAATTTATATCAAAACCCAACGTACTCCAAATTCTCACATCATCTATTCTTAATCCTACTCTATAATTTTCTCCATACAAAAAAATCACGGCTTTTATAAGGTTTATCACCTATTTTCACCATGATTTTTACTTAACTCTCAATTTTTTATTTTCAGCAAGTGTTTCTTAGTTTATACACATATTTTATAACTCTTTCTATAATCCTATCTTGTTTTTCATATATTTGCAAAACTCTACTGAAAGAGAATTATTTAAAATCATATTTTTGTCTGATATATAGCATACAAGCGCTTCTTCTATTAGTCTACTATATTTTTTATTATAAATATTTCTTATCCCCCATTCCCCACCTTCTTTTTTTGAAAGCACTAAACCATCCTGTACATACGCTAAGACTCTACATAGATTCAATATAACATAAATAGGATTCTCTATTACTTCATCTTGCGAATCTATAATATCACTCTTGATGCTATCTAAATATGCTTCATGTGGTATCTCCTCAAAAACATCATTGATTTCCTTTCCATATAATGCAATACCCCTTTTCTTTATAATAACAAAATGTGCTGCTAAATCACGATCAGTACCCTTCATTTTTTCAACATATTCAGTAGGATTACTCTTATACCATGGGAGATGCATATTTGAAAAGTGCAGTTCATAAGGTGTTGGATAAACAAAATTTTTGCAGTATTCACTTCTAACTATACTTATCTCTATACCTTTACCTGGCGAATAGTCATTTAAAGCGATAATGTTATCCATAAATACCTTCTTTTGAAGATCTGTAATTGCATCTTCTACTACCACCAAAATATCTATATCACTTTTTAAAGGATTGAAACATCCCATTGCAATAGAACCATGTATGTATACACCAGTCAAATTGTTCTCAAAAATATTACAACAATGTTCAACTAATTTATTTAACACCTCTTGCACTTCCATTTTATTCACCTCTATGTACATTGCCCTAAATTACAACTTATTTAATTGAATTATCAGTTTGCTTTTGCTGATAGCAAAGCAGTCTGCTTTCTAATGTTCCAGTATGAAGTTCAAAAAGATGATTATCATAATCATAAAAATATATCGAACGGCCCTCTCCATCAACTCTTTTTCTTCCACTTTTAATTTCTAATCCCAGTTTTTTTATTTTCTCAAGGTATATTTCATAATCTGCTTCATCAATTTTAAATGCTATATGATTATAACTCCTTTCAATTTGTTCACCTTCCATAACTGCAATCCAAATGTCATTTATCAAAAAACTTCTCTCTTGATATAGAAAATTTCTTTTCACCACTATAGTATACTTCTTTGGCTCCAAATATCTCTCGAAAAAATGTTGTTGCTTTTTCTAAATCTTTAACAATGAAGGTAATATGACTAATTCCGGATATCAAATTCATCTCCCCCTAAATATATTTAATATTTAATTGACATACCCAGAATATATTAGTATAAAATGGATCACTAATATCCTAGCTGCTTTTTAATTATAATCACTTTTATCCTGCCTTTGACAAATTGCCCCCTAATCACTACAAAATCATTGCATATCCTATTTGGACTCTTGCAATCTATGCAGTAGCCTAAAGTAGTACATGGGGTATCTTTACCTAGCCTTTTTGCATCTATTGGAGCAGCATATTGCCTAGCTCTTCGTTCTGCTTCTTCAATATCACGAACTATTTTATTAATCCCTGCAACTAAAATAACCTGCTTAGGTCCATATAACATAGGTGCAACTCTACTTCCATTACCATCAATATTATACAATTCACCACTTTCAGTTATAGCATTTGTACTACAAATGAAAGTATCTGCTGAAAAGTTTTTTATATAAATCCCTCTTTTTTCTTCACTTGTTATGCCATCTCTATATTTATCAAGAAAGATAAAATTGCCTTTACGAAGAAAATCTATTACTCCTGTTTCAAAAAGAGTCATAGAATCTCCTACGCCTACTAAGGATTTTTGAGGAATAAGTCTTGTTAGCAATCCTATCAATTCTGCCTCATCATTGACAAAATATCCTTCCATATTGCGTTTTTTTAAACCTTCTATAGTTCTTTCAATTCTCTTATCTATGTACCATGACATATTTTTCTCCATCCAAATACCCCCATACTAAATATAAAGTCATAATGCTGTATATAAAATATAAATTAATAGAAAATTAGTCAATAGTTATTTTTTCTAATTAACCTTTATACCTTATTTCTCATAGTAATTTTAAAAATAAAGTTGCGCTTCTCCTGCTATTTACCCAATAATTTATCAATATAATACTCTCACCCTTTTAAAATCACCTATAGTCATATTCCTTATTATTTATCCCTTACGTTCATAAGCCTTCCTCACACCACATCCATTTCCTCCTAAAAATAAAATGGTTCTATTGTTGAATTACAGGATATATGTACTTAAACATTTAATTTTTTGCATAATAAAATACACTTGTAAATTAAACCTTCCATGATATTAATTGGCTTGAAAATAACCAAAGAAAGTTTATTCACAAGTGTAATCAAATTTTATAAAACAATTACTAGTTTAAAAGAGAGTAAAAATAAATAAAATTTCTCAATCTCAAAATGATCGAACATAATAGTGCTAAAATTTCTAGGGTTCATGATTACAGAGAACGAAATTTCTACTGTTACTAGAAAACTATCTATATTCCTTCATCTTTTAGTACATTTGCTATTTCATCTTTATCAACTTTCTTGATTCCAAAATAATATGCTAAATAGATACTTATAATAATTACTGCAGTATAGATAGCTATAACTCTAAAATCTAAAAATAATAATATATCTTTAGTACTAAATACAGTACCTAATTTTGCAAAAATGACTATGACAATTAGAGATAAAGGTATTGAGAATATGAATGGATAAGTACAATAATATATTCCTTCTAGGTTTAGCATTTTCTTTAAAGCACTCTTGCTAATCCCTATGGATTTTAACATTGCAAATTCTCGTCTTCTATTTCTTAAATTATTATTTATACTGGAATATGCATTAGATACTCCTATAATGCCTAAGAAAAAGACAATGGAAAAAGTAATTAAGTACATGGTTCTATTTTGTATTTCCTCTTGTGCTATATCATCTAATATGTCCCATATATAATAATCCTCTTCTGGCAAATAATATTTATTAATTTCATTAATTTTTTTCTTTACTTCTTCAATGTCTTCCTCATCTACTAATAGTCTTATACGTTCTGAATGAGCATAGTCTCCTGGTAAGTCAAAATCCTCCATTAAAGAGTTTAATATTTCTTTTGGTACAAACAAATATATATTATAATTCATCAGATAAAGATCTTTTATTGGTTTTTTGCTGGTTTTCATCCCTATATCAATATTGAAGCTATACCCTTCTCCATTAGCCAGTTCATTTAAGGATAAGCTATCTACTCCGTCATCTAAAAACGGAATGAAATTAGCTCTAGCTAGAGGTTGGTTAATATCCTCTTTAACTAAATTTAAAAGTACAGCTTTAGGGTTATTCTCATCGTAATAGTCAGATGGATTTCCTCCTTGAGATTTAACAAAATTATCGAAGCTGTTACTATCAAGACCCATCAGCACAACATTAAGCTCATATCCATCATCTAATTTTTTATAGTAGTCATTTGCATTGTCGTTAAATCCACCAATATTGTCAAACTCATCTGATGCGTATTCAGGTTTGATTTTAGAATATATATAGGTTGATTTATAAACTATGCTTTCTTTAATTTTAGGTATTGATATAATTTCTTTAATCATGTTTTCATTAGCTAGTTCAGCAGTATACAAAGTGACATTCATAGTATAATAATTCTCAATAGTATTCAAAGCACGATTTGCTCTGTTGATACTTACAGCAGTTAGGAAAATAGCCATTATGATAAAGCTGGTACTTATAGATATTATTGTTGTCCTAAAACCTTTCCTGTTTCCATTCAATGAGTCTCTAGCTAAAGTAGATACTATATTTCTGGAGCTATAACTTTCCTTTTTTCTCTTAAAGTGTTTATAATCTAGCCCACTTTGCTTAATTGCTTCAATAGGCACTATTTTGCTGAGCCTTCTTGCAGGACTGGAAACTGAAAGTAAAATGGTTATAAAAGCTAGGACTATAATTAGCCCAATGATTACTGGTGAAGTCTTAAAGACCATTTTATATATATTCCCATCTATATCTACATTGGAATTCTTTACTACACTAGTTATTTTATCAGTCAAAAAATAACAGAATAAATGTCCTATGATGATACCAGAAACTATAGGTACTATGGAAAGAAAGATAGCTTCTAATCTAACAGTTTTTCTAATTTGCTTTGGCGTAGCACCTACGCTTTTTAGTATACCTAACTGCTTTAGCCTATTATTAGACCATACTGTGAATACATTGTAAACAATAATTACAAATAGGAGCATAGCAAATAATACGAATATGATAAAGGCAACAATATCCATAGATATTATTTCATTTAATTCAGCAGAAGGGGGTAAAATGCCTTGCAACTTTAAATAAGAAGTGTTATATACTGCTTTATATAAGTATTCGCTGTGCACCTCTTCGCCACAATCAAAACCTAGAGCTTTACCGATTTCAGGTAAATCCTTATATATTGTCCTAGGATTTTTCATACGCAAAAATGGTGTTAATCTAATATCGTCTTCTATCAAGTCCACATCTAGAAAACCAAAAAAAGTATAGGATGGCTCGTAAGACCTAATTTTCCCAGATATGGTTCCTACAATAGTATATTCTTTTTCCTTCTCCTTAGTAAATGATTCCCCTTCTTGTAATAAATCAAAAGGACCTAATTGTACACCATTATTATGTCTGTACCCAAGCTCTATCTTTACTTTATCTCCTATTTTATATTCAGGGTTTTCTTTTATAAAGTTTCCCATTACTACTATTTCATCTGCTTTTTCAGGTAGTCTTCCTTCCATTAATGTATTTTTTGTTGGCATATTATCTAGGTAGTTTTTATCCATGTATGAAATACTCACATATGGTCTTTCTAGATTAATTTTCCCGCTTATAAATTCTGTCATTAAATAGAGCTGATCTACTTTTTGATTTTCTCTTAAATATGGAATTTGAGATTTATTTATATAAGCATTAAAATAACCATGATAGTTTCCATTTCTTAATATTATTTTTTCAAGTTCATAATCCCAAAGCATGTATGACATTAATACAACAGTGCTTAATAGTATTGTTCCTACAGTTATTGCAACAAGTATAGATATGGTATTTTTCTTATTTCTTTTTACATAATTTAAGGTATATTCTGTGAGGATGTTCATTGGCGAATCACCTCATCAGAGATTATTCTACCATCTTCCATAGTTATAATTCTATCTGTTTCCAAAGCCATTTTTTCATCATGGGTTATAAGCAGTATGGTTTGCTTATATTTTCTGTTCGATACTTTTAATAACTCCAAAATATCATTAGAATTTTTTCTATCTAAGTTTCCAGTAGGTTCATCAGCAAGTATAATTGCTGGGCGATATATTAAGGCCCTGCCAATAGCTGCCCTTTGTTGTTGTCCTCCCGAAAGCTGCCCTGGATAATGCATAAGTCTATTCTCTAAGCCTAACATACTGACTATCTCATTAAAGTGCTCCATATCAGGTGTTCTTCCATCTAATAATAAAGGGAGCAAAATATTCTTCTTCACGTTAATTGTTGGAATCAAGTTGTAGAACTGATATATCAGACCTACATTCCTTCTTCTAAATAGTGCTAACTCATTTTCCTTTAAGGTTGATATCTCCCTATCTTCTACAAATACTTTTCCTGATGTTGGTCTATCAACTCCACCTAGAATATGTAATAAAGTCGACTTGCCAGAGCCGCTGGCCCCGACGATAGATACGAATTGGCCTTTCTCAACAGAAAATGTCACATCCTTAAGAGCTATAACCTTAGATTCACCTTCTCCATAAGATTTTGTAAGACTTTCAGTTCTTAATATTTCCATTCTCATTCCTCCTTATGGATATAAGCTTATAGCATAAATGTGACATTTAAGTGACATTAAAATATTTTGTAAAATTTAATTATAAATCTAGCTCCGCCTTCTTTTATATTTTCAGCTATGATTTCACCATTATGCTTTTCAATAATAGTTTTTGCCATAGAAAGACCTATTCCTATACTATCTTTGCTTGCATTTTTCCCTTTAAAAAATCTTTTAAATATGTAAGGTAGTTCATCATCTAAAAATCCGCTTCCATTGTCTTCAATTTTCACCTGTACAAACATTGGATTTGATTGAATGAAAACATTTATCTGCCCGTTTTCTTCTAAGTGCTCAACACAGTTCTTTATAATATTTAAAAATGCTTCACTTAGCCAATAAGCATCTCCTTTGATTTGTACATCTTTACCCTCTATATTTAAACTAATATTCTTTTTGTCTATTAAAAACATAATAGGTTCAACAGCTAAATCTATAGTACTCCTGATATCTATATTCTCTTTTTTAAATTCTAGTGTACCTGCATCTAGTTTTGACATAGTAAGCAATGAACTAGTTAAGCTTTCGAGCCTAGATATTTGCTTCTTTAGTCTCTTTATATATTCCATGCTTTCTTCCTTAGAATCACTGTTTTCCATTAATTCAGACATGATATTAATAGAAGTAATTGGAGTTTTCAACTGGTGGGATATATCTGCTATATTATCTTTCAGGACTATTTTATCTTGCACAGCTTTTTCTTTTAGTTCTCTCATGGATAAAATGGTTTTATATAACTCATCCGATAAAATGGAAAAATCATCATCTATTTTTAGGTTTAATGAGTAATCCCCTCTATTAATCCTTTCTAGATAATTTTTCAATTTTTCTATGTTTTTTACTTTATTTCTACGAGATATATACAGGCTTATATAAAGTAATAAAGTAATTATAGCCGAAAATAACAAACTCAAGTATATAACCTTGTACTTATCCTTTAAAAAAATAAAATTACTATCCTTATATCCATATTTCTCTAAGCTTTCCTTTCCAATGGAAGTGTATTGACTATATTCAGATTTTAGTTGAGCCATGGCTTGTATTTCTATATCCTTTGAATTCTCAGATATAACTCCAACTACAGTAGCTAATTTTTCAAATAACATTTTTTCGTAAATATTATATGTTCCAATAGAAATGAAGAAGGATAAAAGAAAAACAAACCCCAAAAGTATTGCTTTATGAAATATATTCTTCATAAAACTATTCATATTTGCTCTCCATTCTATATCCAATTCCCTTGATAGTTTTTATAATCTTAGGCTTGCTTGGGTTGTCTTCAATCTTTTCTCTCAGCCTTTTTATAGTAACAGTGAGAGTATTGTCATTTACAAAATCCCCTTCAATATCCCATAGCTTTTCCAATATGGATTCCCTAGTTAATGTTTGGTTTTGATTTTCCATAAACATTTTAAGCAGCTTATATTCTCTACCTGTTATATTAATCTCATCTTTGCCTTTAAAAACTTTAGTTTGGGATTTTATTAATTTTAAGTCCTGACAAAAAAGCGTGTCATCAAGAGTCGTGTCCCTCTTTACTCTTCTAAGTACTGTATTAATTCTTGATTCCAGTACAGAGAGCTTAAAGGGTTTAGTGATATAATCATCTGCTCCTAAATCTAAGCCCTTAACTATTTCTTTTTCTTCATCTCTCACAGTCAGAAAGATTATGGGAGTCTGAGATTTTAGTTTCACATAAGATAGAAAATCATATCCAGTTCCATCTGGTAAATTAACATCTAATACAATTAAATCATAAATCAAGCTAAACTTATCTTTTCCTTTAGTCAAGCTATCGACTATATCTACTTTAAAACCCTTCTTTTCTAAATATGTTTTTATGCCAAAAGAAATATTATCATCATCTTCAACTAAAAGAATTCTTTTCAAGGATAATACCTCCTAGACAATTCTCTTAATGCATAATATTAACACATAATATTATATAATAAAAAAGCTTATTAGATAATAAAGATTGCTCTAAAACTCAACATTATTATCTCATTAGCTTTTTTCCTCACCATTTAACATTAATTTCTTATTCGTTACACATCATCCATAATACAAAATCAAACCCCGCAGCCGTTCAGAACTTTTCCTACTTCGACTACGGGATTTTAGAATAAACTTTATTTTTGCAGAGCGAATTTTATTATTATGTAGTGGACTTTATTTGAATTATACAGCAGCAAATAAAGATTTATTTTACATATACTGCTAGGTTTTGAGACAAACTTATTTTTATTGAATAAATATTATTTGCACTATACAATAACCTTATATCATGAATTATCATTTAAGCATACATTTTCTCCTGCTTTAGACAAACATTCTTTTACTTCAGCAGCATTATCTTCATTTGATAATACAATAAGATAATCTCCTGATGACATTTTTGCATCTCCATCTGGAATTATTTCCATTTCTCCTCTTTTAATTCCCACTACAAGACAATCAGAAGGCCAGTCAATTTCCTTAATTTTTTTACCATCTAGCATTGAGCCCATTAAGATTGGAGTTTCAATAATCACTTTTGTATCTTTTCCACCTTTAATTTGATTTGTCCCTTTATTAAGAATTCTTTCCAACAATGCTTCATAAATAGGTTTTGAATTTAAAACATCAACAACAATATATGCAGTTAAGCAGACTAGTCCAACTGAAAGCAAGTGTGAAAAAGAGCCTGTCATTTCAGTTATTAATATACAACCAGTAATTGGCGCTTTTACTATGGCAGAAAAATATCCAGCCATAGCAAGTATAACAAAATTAGCAATATAAATCTCGCTGAAACCAGTAAAATGATTAATAATTTTTCCGTATATAATACCTATAAGTGCACCAATAGACAAAAGTGGTAAAAATATTCCGCCTGGTGCAGATGACCCATAACTTACCATAGTAAAGAAAAATTTAAAAATTAAAAATAATAATAATACTCTTAATGGAAATGGTGTAGTTAAAATTGAAGTTATAATTTCATGTCCACCACCTAATACTTCAGGTATAAATAATCCTAATACTCCTGCTATAAGAAATGCCGCAATAAGTTTTCCTTCAGTTGACAGCCATTTCAGCTTTGCGTAAATTTCCTGAGTTTTAAGAATTGTCTTATTGAAAACTATTCCAAGCAGTCCAACTACTATTCCAAGAATGATCAAAAATATATATTTGTTCAATGGAATTGGACTGAGTTGCATAAAATCAAATATTGGCTTCAGTCCGAAGAATTCCTTTGATAAATAATCTGCAGTCAACGATGCTGCAAGAGCAGAAGTCATAACCAAAGGTGAAAAATTCTTATGAACTTCTTCTAAGGCAAAAATCACTCCTGCAAGCGGTGCATTGAATGCGGCAGCAAGTCCAGCACTTGCTCCGCAAGTAATAAGATATCTTTCTTCAAGTTTTACTCTTTTAGACAACCTGCTAAATCCTTGTCCAGCAGCAGCTCCCATTTGAATAGATGGACCTTCTCTACCCAATGATAATCCAGCACCTATACATATAATTCCACCAAAAAATTTTCCTAATATAACTTTCCACCAATTCATCTGAAGTTTTTGCAGTAGTATACCTTCTACTTGAGGTATCCCACTTCCTGAAATCATTGGCTCTTTTTTTACAAGTTTACCTACAAACCAACCTCCAGCAATTAAACCTAAAAACCATATAGGAATCATCCAGTAGTGCCTCAATTGCAACGAATACATATTCTGCGAAAATTCAAACACTTTCTGTAATAAATACCTGTAGCAAACAACCAATATACCAGCAAAAACACCTACAATCATTCCTTCAATTATTATCTTTAACCTAAAATCATACCATTTTGTTAAGGTATTAATTGTTTTATCATTATTCATTAGTAATCCTCTCTCCTTTAATAGTTTTTGCCTGATAGCCCTATTTCTCATCACAACTACTTCAGATTTATTTTCTTTAAGACTTGTTCTAGCTTATTTTCTAACTTATTTTCTAACTTATTTTCTAACTATATTTCATCAAATTTAATTTGAACAAGTATATCATAATGCCCAAAGCATCTTCCACCCACTGCTTATAAAATAGATTGAAAATGCTGTGATAAATATACCCAAAAATAAAATAATCCAGCAATACACCGTATCGCTTATCAATTTTTTACCTCTAGAAAATGCTATGGATATTGTTGTATACCATGCAAAATCTGATAAAATATGTCCTAAAAAAAAGCATAAAACACCAATTAACCCTAAAGCATAAGACTGACGGATTGACTCCATACCTGTTGATGCCCACCAAAGAATAAAGTATGGATTAGTAGCGCTTACAAGCACTCCTGTTAACACAAGATTTCTCATTCCTTCATTGCTATCCATTTTTGGATTTTCTAAAGAAACTGATTTATTTATACCAGACTTTATCATTCCATAACCCATCCATGCTAGAAAAGCACCACCAAATAATCCAATAGCCCCTGAAACTATCGGATTAGAAAAGAAATCTTTAAGCCCGAAAGTCATGATGATAATTAATATAAGTTCTAATATCCCATGCCCTAATACTGTCAAAGGACCTGCCATCCACCCTTTTTTAAGGCTACCGTCAATTGTGACTCCCAACATAGGTCCCGGCATCATTGCCCCTGAAAAGCCTATTAAAAACGCACTAATGAAAATTCCCCACAAAACCATTTTAATTTACCTCTCTTATAGTCAAAATGGCTTAAAATTTCTACTTTTAATATCCATACCTTTAAACATATAGCTATAAATTTTTATCATTACTTTAATTTCATTTAGATAAAACTTAACAGTTTATAAAAGCATTGTTCTGTTATATATTTAAAATAAAGTCTGCTTTAAAATTTAGCATTTTTCTCATCAATCTTCTTTCTTGCTCTTTAGCCCCAACACCTTAGCTCTTGCACATTATCCCTCTAATGCAAAAGCAAACCCCGCAGCTAATCAGAATTTATTCTGCATATGCCACGGGATTTGGAAACAAGCTATATTTTTTATAAAGTAAAGTCTATTATTACAAAGTGAAATTTATTTGAACTATACGAGAATATATAATTCGACATTTATTTCCCGGGAAATGTCGCATTTACTCAACTGTTACACTCTTAGCAAGATTTTTTGGTTTATCTATGTCGCATCCTCTCTTATATGCTACATAATATGAAAGTAATTGAAGTGGAACTATGCTTAGTATAGGTGTTATTTCATCTATTATATCAGGAATATAAATTACTCTATCTGCTGTTTTTTCGATTTCATTATTTCCTTCTTTTGCTACCGCTATTACATAAGCTCCTCTTGCTTTAACCTCTTTTATATTGCTTAAAGTTTTCTCAAATAATTTTCCCTGTGTTACTATAGCAACTACTGGAGTACCTTCTTCTACCAATGCTAGCGTTCCATGCTTTAACTCTCCTGCTGCTATAGCTTCTGAATGTATATAAGATATTTCCTTTAGCTTAAGTGAACCTTCTCTTGCCACATCATAGTCAATATTCCTACCAATAAAGAATATATTTTGTGATTTATAAATTTCTTCTGCAATTTTCTTTATTTCTTCAACACCTAATAACACTTTTTCAATCTTATCAGGAGTTAAGTGCAAATTACTAATAATTCTACCTACTTCTGCATCAGTAACTGTTTCATTGGTTTTAGCCATTTGTAATGCTAATAAAATTAGTATTATTAGCTGCGTAGTATAAGCCTTTGTAGAAGCTACAGCAATTTCTGGTCCAGCCCATGTATATAATACATCATCTGATTCTCTAGCAATAGAACTTCCCACTACATTAGTTATTGCTATGACTCTAGCTCCCTTCTCTTTGGCTAACCTCAATGCAGCCAAAGTATCTGCTGTCTCTCCTGATTGGCTTATTACTATCATTAGTGTATTTTCATCTATAAACGGTTCTCCATATCTGAATTCTGATGCTACATCCACTATTGCTGGAATCCTTACATATTTCTCTATCATATACTTTCCAATAAGGCCAGCATGATAAGCAGTCCCGCAAGCTACTATATAAATTCTCCTAAGATTTTGCAAATATTCTTTTGATATTTTTATGGAATCTAACTTAATTTCTCCATTGCTATTTAATCTAGGTAATAGTGTGTCCTTAATAGCCTTAGGCTGTTCATAAATTTCTTTTAGCATAAAATGCTCATATCCGCCTTTTTCTGCAGCCTCTATATCCCATGTGACATTTAGCATCTCCTTAGTTATTACAGTCCCATCTGTCTTCATTAATGTTATGCTGTCTTTTTTTACTACAGCCATTTCATTATTATCTAGTATATATATCTTTCTAGTGTATTTTAATATAGCTGGTATATCTGAAGCTATGAAGTTTTCTCCTTCCCCTATACCTACTACTAGAGGGCTATCCTTTTTAACTGCTACAATTACATCTGGATGATCTGCATGGAGTATTTCTAATGCATATGCTCCTTGAATTCTATTTGATACTCTTTTCACTGTATCTACAATATCTCCATTATAATAATGATCTAGTAAATGTGATACAACCTCTGTATCTGTATCAGATACGAACTCATATCCTAATCTCTGAAGCTCTTCTTTAATCTCCATATAGTTTTCAATTATACCGTTATGAACTACTGCTATCTTCCCATCGCTACTCTTATGAGGATGAGCATTTAAATCAGATGGTTCCCCATGAGTTGCCCATCTAGTATGACCTATTCCTATGTTGCCTTCTATTGGATTGTCCTCAATACTCTCTTTTAGCTTAGAAAGCCTTCCCTTAAACTTTCTAATTTGAATTTGTCCTTGATTTAATATAGCAACTCCTGAAGAGTCATATCCTCTATATTCAAGTTTTTCTAATCCATCTATCAATATTTCAGAAGCTTTCTTATCTCCTATATATCCCATTATTCCACACATCATTATCACTTCCTTATATCATTTATATTTCAATTAATGATTCTATACTACGTCTTTATCTACTATTCTTTCCATCTAATTTACAAATATAATTTTGGGCACGACAAAATAAGCCCATCTGCTAATGAGCTTAGAACTACCTAGTTGTCTTTGTCCCTACAATCGCTTGTAGGTTTTGTACAACTGTTAACGGTGGTAGTAGCACCGCATGGCACCCGCCGAAAACCTCGATAAACCATGACCTCGTCAACTCAACCTATTGAGTTCTGGCGCTTTGTATTTAGTTGTCTATAATTCATCTCTCTATAAGCCTCACCTCCTAAAATACAAAAATATTGGCTAAGAACAGTTACAAAAATAGTATATGTTATTATTTCTCTCTTTGCAACAATTTAATGAAATTGTAAGAATTATAAAAGTTCATATACTTTATATATATGCTCATAATCTATACTATATAAAGCTTGAAAATATGTCTAATTCTCATATAGTAATCATTTAACTAAAAAGTTTCTTTTTTCCTTCTTGAATTTTTCATAATAAATTTATATGTGGAATTAATATTGGAAAGTAAAAAATAATCAACTTAATATAAATATTTTGATTATTACAATTTTTGTTATAATATTATTTAAATAGCAATAACACGGAGGGATATGTCTATGAAAATTGAATATATCTATCACAGCGGATTTTCTATTGAAACCAAAAATTATTTTCTAGTTTTTGATTATTATAAAGGCGATATAAATTTAAGCAATAAGAAAACCATCGTCTTTTCAAGTCACGGGCATGTTGACCACTTTAATCCAGCTATTATACAATGGTCTAATGAACATCCTAACATCTCATATGTACTAAGCAGTGATATCAATGTTGAATCATCATCTCCTAATATTTATATTATGAAGCCTTATGAATCATTAAATTTAGATAATATATATATTAAGTCCTTTGGCTCTACAGATTTAGGCTTATCTTTTCTAATAAATGTTGATGATAAAACTATTTTCTTTGCAGGGGATTTAAACTGGTGGTATTGGAACGATGACAGCGATGATGAAAAACTAATTATGGAAAAAGCCTTCAAAGAAGAAATTGATAAGATTAAAAATAATAATATTGATATTGATGTAGCGTTCTTCCCTGTTGATCCACGGTTAAAAGAAAACTTTCATATTGGAGGAGAATACTTTATCAAGGAACTGAAACCAAAGTTCTTTATTCCAATGCATTTTGGAGACAACTTTAATACTACTACAAGCTTCAAACAAAAAGTTGATAGTTCATCTTCTCAAATTATTGAAATATACAAAAGAAATCAAATAATCGAGATTGACGATAACCGCTAATTGATATCAGCAAAAGTCATACGTTTTGACTAGGTTTATTAAATTATACTCAAAAACATGTAAAATTCTATCTGTCTCTATCATTATATTAAAATTAAATCAAATATAGTAGTGAAGCACTATTACATCCACAATTCACTCCAACTCTTTGACATAGAGACTAATTTTAATCTAAATATATTAATATAATCGAATTTGAAAGTAATCCTTATCTCAGAACCATAGTAATTAGGTGGGATTGAACATAATCCCACCATAATTTATGAAATCTAAAAATAAGAAAAGCTTTTATCAAAGTATCGTAAGATTAAGGAAGCTTTTCTTGTAACTCATTACGGAAAGTCCTAAAATAGTTATACTAAAATTGGACTTTCCTATTCGTTATAAGAAAAGCTTTTATCAAAACATTATAGAACTAAGGAAGCTTTTCTTGAGTTATTGCATAAGCGACTTGCACGAAATCAAAGATTTCGCCAATCTGCTTAAACTCATTAGGTCAAGTCCTTAAAATAACAGTATTAAAGTAGAACTTTCTTATTCTTTATGAAATGCGCCAAGCTGTTTTCACAGTTTGACACTTAAGATTCTTTTATGATCAAGCTTTGCAATTTTTTATAACTATTATAAGTAACAGGCCACCTTAAAACATTGTTTTTGCATGTTCATTCAAATATCTCATATTATATATTAATTCTTACATAAGTATTGCTGCTCTTTTTATAGACACCTATATCAATATACCAACAATCTCAATTGACTCAAATATTGCCTTTATATCATTACTCTAGACATCATAATCAATGTCCGCCACCTATGCTGTGACATAAATAAACCACAATGTTTGCTCTAGTGGTTTTATTCATAGGAGTAAAGTCTGTTTGAGCAGCAGTAAAAAGTCCACTAGTATCTGCCCAAGCCACTGCATCAGTGTAATAATATTCACCAAGTCTTGCAGCTAACTCACTTCTTCCTGAAGCATCAGGACAATTTAGAGCACGCCATAGAAAAGTAATGACCTGTGCATCACTGCAAACCTCATATGGGCTAAAGCTTGTATCTGATGTACCTGATGTAACCCCCTTTTCTATTGCCCATAGAACTGCTTTGTAAAAATAGTCCGTTTCTGACACATCTACAAAAGGATGTTTTGTAATTCGAGGTTCTGGACAGCCTACAGCCCGCCATAAAAATGTAACAGTCTGAGCTCTGGTACAAATCATATCAGGTGAAAAAGTAGAAGATGAGGTACCTCCAGTTATACCGTTTTTAAGTGCCCAATTTACCGCATCTCGATAATATGCATCATTTGCCACATCTTCAAAAAGTAGATGTATTCCTCCTCCTGCTTTTACTTGTGCTATAGTTTTATACTGATCTACAATTCCCCAGCCTGAATTTACATCATATCCTTCAGAGCAAATGTCCTGAGCATTATTGCACAAAATCTGTCGCATTTCATATGGTGTTAGAGTAGGGTCTACAGTTAGCATAGCAGCTGCTACTCCAGTAACCCAAGCTGTTGAAAAGCTTGTCCCATTAACTTTTACAGCCTCTCCTTTTGGGTTGACAGTTGCTAGTCTTAAACCTAGTGCTAACAGATCCACACCTTTATAGCAGTTAGAAAAAAAAGCAGGACCATCCTTTGCGTCATTTACAGTTCCGATACAAAGAACAGTAGAAAAAGCTCCAGGAAAGTAAACAGTATCGTTACCGTCATTTCCAGCACTAGAGACTACCAGCACCCCTCGCTGTTCAGCCCAAGCCACAGCATCTCTGAGAGTAGGTGTATCAACTCTAGCTCCTGAACTAATGTTAATAATACGGCAACCATAAATATCTACTGCATCTCTGATAATTTGTGCCAGCATAGGCAAATCTCCTTTAACTGCTCTATCATCTCCTGATTTACTATAATAAACTAGTGGTACTAACTCTGCTGTAGGACATAGGCCTACAATAATACCCGCAACTGCTGTGCCGTGACCTATATCGTCCTCTGTAGAATTATTCGGTAGGATATAATTTTTCCCTTCTACAAGATTTTTAGAAGAAATAGCAGTAGATGAAATTCCCGTGTCAATGACTGCAATACGTACTACTTCTCCACCTCCAGCAAATGACGTTGGACAAAAGATAAATATTAAGTAGAAAACAATTAAAGCAGAATATATGAACCGTTTAAATGTAATCACCCCGCTTTTTATATATGAAATCGGCGGGTTGATACCCGCCGCTATGGATTATATTAAATTTATGAATAAGGCTCGATTTTGATTCGTTTGTAATTAGTAATTTTTTCCTCAGGATCATATTCTTCAGTAGGCTCTACATCTTCTTTACTACCCATAATCTTCATCCCATCTGCAGTAAGTAAGGCTATTATGGCAGCTTTTTTACCTGATGCATTAACAATACCTCCACTAATGATAACCTCACTTGCAGTAATGCCATAACTACCAGTGCCAGAAAAGACAGAATTTGATACATCAGCAGTAGCTATAACATTACCTCCGCTAATGTTAATAGTTCCATAGCTTTCTATACCGCAACTACTTCCACTAGCTGACTTATTAGCAATCGCTTCAACCGTACTTCTAATAATAATGATGTCTCCGCGTGCGAATATAGCACTGACTCCACTTGCTTCTTGTCCAATAGAAATAATATTGGTTTCTTCGATAATCAACTTACCACCAACACTAATACCGTGACTAGTAGTGCCAGTACCTCCGGTAACATTAAGAGTTCCTGAGCCACTAATGGTTAGATTTCCTGTAACATAGATACCGCAGGCCCATTCACTACCTCCTGTTGCTTTCGAGTCGTTGAGCACTTCATTGTTGGAGTTCGATACTAGCTCAATGTTTAAATCACCGATGGCATAAATTGCTCCTGTGTGTTCGGTAGAACTTTCTTCAATTTTACTAATATGACCTTTCAGTTTTGCACCATTCAAAATTAAGGTATTAGTCTTGTCATCATATGATACTGTGCCATCGGAAAGTACATTTTCTAGGTTATCACTAGTTACCTGCACACCTTCAACCCAGATTTTATACTCAATCCACTTTGCATATAGGGTCAAAGCACTAGCTGGCATAGTGTCACCTTCTTCAAGTTTCACAGTCAGATTTCTATCTTTGTACCAACCGCCAAATGCATATCCTCCCTTGCGAGTTGGTTCTTCAGGCATAATTATTGTAGTTTCGTATTTTGTTTCTCCATTAGTATAATCGCCTTGTAAAACATACCCTTCTAGGCCATCTTCTCCATTAAGGTCCCATGTAAGCATATATCTATTACGAGTATATTTAATCTCCACTACAGTACTGCCATCTGCCTCTATCTTCATCTGCTCTACTGGCTGTGCTGTAAAGCCTTCATAAGTCGTTCTAGCTACTGCATTGGTATACTGACCTATAATGCCAGTTAAGCTTTGTGTATCCACTAATTTATATTCTCCATTCAGCCCCTCTAACATATGCCTTACCATATAACTTGCCTGTGTACTATTCCACTTAGCAATGAGAGTCAGATTGTTATCTGGCATAGTTGCATCATCTTCTAGTTTCACTGTCATATCTTCATCTTCATACCAGCCGCCGAAGATATAGTTAGTGCGAGTTGGTTCTATAGGCTTGATTATTGTTGTTCCATATTTTACTATACCACTAGTATATTGACCTTGTAATTCATCTCCTCCATTTACATCCCAGGTCAAGCTGTATTCGTTGCGAGTATATTTAATCTCTACTACAGTACTACCATCTGCTGCTATTTTTTTCTGCTCTACTGGCTGTGCTGTAAAACCTTCGTAGTTCGTCTTAGCCACTGCATTGGTATATTGATCTGTAATACCAGTCAATGTTTCTATTTCTACTAACTCTTCAATATCTGGATATCCTCCATTTAAGTCCTCTTTCATGTGCTTCACTGTGTAACTTCTTTCTTCCCCAATCCATTTGGCAGTTATAATCAGATCGGCAGCAGGCATAGTTGCATTATTTTCAAGTTCCTCAATCATATCTACATCTTTATACCATCCACCGAAGCTATATCCATCTCGAGCTGGTGTTTCAGGCTTGATGATTGCTGCTCCGTATTTTATTTCAATATCAGTATACTTACCTTCTAAGTCATCTACTCCTAAAACATATCCTCCATTGAAATTCCATGTCAGCTTATAGCTATTGCGAGTGTATTTAATCTCAACTACAGTACTGCCGTCAACCTCTATTTTTTCTGCTCTACTGGCTGTGCTGTAAAGCCCTCATAAGTTTTGGCTATCGCATTGGTATTTCCACCTTTTGCACCAGTTAGCCTTTGTGTTTCCACTAATTCATATTCTCCATCTAAGCCTTCTAACATATGACTTACCATATAGCTTGCCTGTGTACTATCCCATTTAGCAAAGAGAGTCAAATCAGTATCTGGCATAGTTTCATTGTCTTTCAGTTCCACAGTCATTGCCTCATCTTTGTACCATCCAATGAATGTATATCCGTCACGAGTTGGTATTTCAGGCTGTATAATTGCTGTCCCATATTTTATGGTACCACTAGTATAAGCACCTTTTAAAGCATCTCCACCATTTACATTCCAACTCAGGTTATGTTTGTTACGAGTATACTTAATCTCTACTACAGTACTTCCATCTGCTGCTATTTGCTTCTGCACTACTTCCTGTGGCGTAAATCCTGTATAAGTTTCAGCTATTGCATTAGTATACTGTCCTGTAGTACCTATTAACGATTCTATTTTCACTAAACCTCCACTTGTTGGATAAGTTCCATCCAAGTTCTCTTTAATGTGTTTTACTCTATAGAGTGTATTCGTTCCTGGTGTCCAAAGTGCTTTTAAACTCAGATTTCCTGCTGGCATAGTATTTGGAATAGTTTTATCCCAGCCATTAAACTCATATCCTTCTCTAACTGGATTCAGTGATTTTATAGTATCCAATATTTTCGATCCGTATGGCATTTTCACTGTAACTACATTCCCATTGTCATTGTCATAGTCAAATCTCAAATCATAGGAATTACGGTCATAATAAATTGCAACTCGTGTAGATCCATCTGCTGCAATAGTCTGCTGCTTAACTGTTTGTGCAGTAAATCCTTCGTAGTCCTTATTAATAGCTGTAGTTTCAGTACCTACTATACCACTCCAAGTATTCTCTGTATCTTCTATATCATACTGTCCGTTTAAATTTTGCTTATAATGCTCTACTGTATAATTTACAGTGTTCGGAGTCCACTTAGCATATAAAGTAGTATTTCCTGCTGGCATAGTATTAGCAGTAAAAGGCTGAGTTAAATTCTTATCTATATACCATCCGCTAAAAGTATATCCAAGTCTTGTAGGTTCTTGAGGCATCTTATCAGCAATAGGTGTCCCTGCAAGTAAGCGAATCATCTGAACTGCTGAGCCTCCATTTGATTCAAATGCGATAGTAGCTGCATTTGCATCATTACTCCAATTCAACATAATAGTTCTACTAAGTACCTCAGATGAACCAGATAGTGGTGTTCCCTTCCAGGTAATCTTCATATCGCAGCTTTGCTCTACAGCCCCAGAAGATTTATCTATAGTAACTTGATTGTTAGCAGGGTTATAGGTAAAGTTAGGATTTGATAACTCCACAACGAAATATTCTTCATTTGATTCGTTGACTTTATCTGGATCTGGCTCTTTATTGCTGTCAAAGTTCTTAATATTAGCCTCATCGCCTTCTTCTATCTCACCTGTTTTTAAATCCATCCATAACATGTCATATACCATACTAGGAATCGTATAAGTATCAACGTTCAAAATATCAAAGCTTAGATTGTCTTCATATGCAAAATCATATACATTTTCCTGCTGACCTGCAGACCACAGTGGCCATTCCTTAGCATAAATTGATGGTTCATAGGAATATTTACCATTTAATACCTCTGCAATAAATTTGATATCAAGATATGCACCTATTTCTACGAGGAGGGCTCCAGAATAACCACTATCTTTTTGCCAAACCCCATTTACCTTGTAGTTCTCTAGATGATAGTAAAAGTATCCCCACAATCTAGCATAAGCACCTGATTCTATCTGCAGTCCTATACCAGCAAGCTTTGTAGAAAACAGACCCATCATAGCCTTAGCTCGAATACCAGCCTTAATTCCAAGATGCCCCATTACATATAGGTCTAATTGATATCCATTTGTAGATAAATCTACAGTATCACTCTCAGCAGTCTTACTCTTAAGCGTCATAGTAAATGAGTGCCTTTTAAGGTTCTCATATTGGAATGTCATACCTAAAGCCACATTCAAATTAGCAGAAACTACAAAATCTATGTCTAATCCAAAAGCCAAAATGTGTAGTGGATCCACAGCACTATGTAGCTCTAGAAGATCAACTTCAACCAAATCTATCCAATCTTCGTTAGCATCCTCCATAAAGTCTGCATATTTATCTGCTAGCCCACCATCACCACTAACCTCTTTTTCAGGAAAAACAGTCTCGTAATCTTCCATCAATTCCTTAATAGATTCACTCAAACTAAAGATATCCCTAGTTAATTCAGCTTCTTCTTTACTTTTTGGCCATGACATACCCCAAGGCTCATCACCTTCTCTAAGCTTAGCAGTAGCAGTAATACCAATACCAGTATAAGTGCCTAAGTCCATATTTCCATTCATTCGATAGTCTGCAATATAAGGGATAATCCACTTTTTCTTCCATACAGCACCACCGCTAACGCTGAATCCTATTGTTATCTCTTGCTCAAAAAAAGCAGTCAATTCGATTTCCATCAGCTTATCACTGCCTGACTTCTGAATCTTGAAGATATAGTCCACTGCAACTTCTACACGCACACCTATTCCCCCAAGGGTCTGAGAAAAATGAGATAATTTAGGTGAGATAATGACACTAACCGCTGGTTTCTTTCCTTCTTGATCTTTATCTACAATATTGCCCATAAGTGCTAAATCAGTACTACCTATAGGTGTGCCATCTGCATAAGTAATAGTGCAGTCAGACAAAGTTAAGTCATTTCCAAATATTTCTTTAACTCCATCAGTCTGAATAGCTATTCCAGCCAAATATTCACCAGCTTCATCAAAAAATCTACTTTCCATAAGCTGAGCTTCAATTATACGCTGTATTTCTTCCTTGTTTTCATTAATTACATCTTCAATTTCACTTTCACTAAGCTGGGTCTCATCATATAAATCCATAGCAGACATTACATCAGATTGTTCTACTCTTCTATATTCTACTACAGTTTTATCCTCTTTAACTTCAATACTTAAAATTTCACCATATGCTTCATCTTTTGCGTTAGGTTTTCCAAAATCACCAGTATAAAATGCTAAATAATCTCCCACATCTAAAGTAGTATCAATCTTCTGACTCATTTCTTCATATTGATCAATAAAAAACTCTAGTTTTTGGTTATCTATACTCAAAGATGAGCCGTTTAATGTCCATCCCTCTGTACCATCATTAACATCTACATCAATAGGTAATACATCTGGTGTAAAAATTACATCCTCTCCTTCAGCAGCAACATAATAATAAGTACTACCATCATCGATTGCAGTAATCTTTACATAGGATACTTCACCATTATTAGTTTTGTTTTTAGTCCCTTTTTCTGGTTTTCGCTCTGTAGGCTTAGTCCCTTTATAAAAGGCAACTATATCTCCTACTTGTATGTCTTCTTCTCCTGTGTAAGTAAAGCTCCCTCTTCCATTATTTGCTGTATATGTAGTAATGCCGCTGTTGTCTGTTGAAGCCATATATAGACCTGCATATTCCATTAAGCTAACTCTATCTTCAGGATTCAAATTATCATCATCTACATTGATATACTTAATATCATTATTTAGTTTAAGATTTAAAGTTCCCTTATCTTTAATAATGCTGAAGTTAAAAAAACGCACCTCATTAATATCATACTTAGCATTATTTTGTTTTAAATTCCCAAAAGCATCTGCACTATCATCATAAATTAGGTTATCATTAATCAGCTCAATTTGATAAGTATGACCAGGAGTAAATCCACCATTTGCTGATGATACTTCCCAAATTCCATTACCTATCTCTTTAACCTCAACAGTCTCTATATTTAATAAGTCTTCCTCAGAAATCTTTCCTTCAGGAGTTTTATCAGGAGCAGTAATATTTCTAAATTTAAAATCGATTCCTTGCTTCGGTTCACTATCAGAATTAAATTCAACTAATATCGAAAAGCTAGGCTCCTGATCCAAAGCACTAACATAATTTAAAGTTCCACCCTCATCTAAACTCATTGCGTCTGCAAACTTTGCATACAGTGTTATATCACTTGTCAGCTTATCCTCTCCAGACACAGGCTTAGTTTTTTCTATGTCATAATACCACCCTAAAAATACCTTTCCTGTAGGCTGAGCAGGATTAGGCAGGGTACTTAGCAGAGTATTTCTTTGATGTAACTGTTCCTTCCTAGTAGAATCAGTCACAAAAGTTATCTTATAATAAGTAGTATTGTTCCCGCCAGGGTGACTGTCCTCAATATCATCTCTATAATCATCCCTAGGATTATTCTTTGAATCATCTTTAGAATTATTTTTAGAATCGCTTTTACTAGAATCAGAATCGTTTTTCACATCTAAATCAATACTAACTCTATCAGATGAAACCCCTGGTTCCTTATACCAAACTTCTACAGCTTTATCAGTACGCATACATAGAGCTGCTGCTTGTGCACGGCTTGCAATGTCTGTTGGATTAAAGTTTACTCCATCTCCAGCAAGCAAACCAGTTTTCCATAGTTTTAGAACTGCATCACGTGCCCATGGAGATACTGATTCTATATCTGCTGGTACAGTTGTTATATTTTCTCCAGTATCATAGTTTACACCAAAAGTTTCAAAGTAGCGTACAAAAAACACAGCCATCTGTTCACGATTAATAATACCATTTGGATCAAACTTACCATTTCCAGTACCTACAGTAATGCCGTATTTTGCTGCCCAAGCTACATAAGGAGCATAATAGGCATCTAATGGTACATCGATATATTCAGACTGTCCTAAATATGCAGCTTGGTCCACTCCAGCCATACGCCCTAGTACTGTAACAAACATTCCTCGGCTCATCATACCGTTTGGATCAAAAGTATTTACACTTGTACCGCTGAAAAAATTGTTTATACGTGCATACTGCACTGCATCATAATACCAGCTGCCCTCTTGAACATCTATAAAAGGGTTTGTTGAATTTTCTTTTTCCTGAACTGTGTTAATTGCTGTTCTTATCTGATTTCCTGCAGCAGCTATAGCTTCTACAGGAATCTGAGCAACCAGCATAATTACTAAAAGAAATATAGAAATTAATCTTTTCTTCATTTTAATTTAAACTCCCCTTTAGCTTTAATATTTTTTATGCTAGATTCCCAGCCCCTTAAGTTTTACTTTCATCATTATATACTGCATTTATTTTACTCTACGCTAGTATAAATTTCTCCACCTACAGATTCAAAAGTCACAGGTGCAGAATAAGCAATATTACCCTGACTATCTCTCATTACATACATCATAATAAAGAATCCATCTCCAAGCTCAATTTCCGCAAAAGAAGTTTCTAGAGTCACAGTGATGGTGTCGACTGGAACAGCAATCAGTTGGTCATCATCCCCACTGATAGATGCAGCATAATGAATAGTCTGGATTTCATCGCCTTCAACTAAATAGCGCAGGTTTTTATCTGCTGCTCCACTTTCATCTAAAGGCTTTCTAGCTCCTTCAATTACATACTCCCCTACTTCAAAATCATATATAACCATCAAGTTATACTCTTCACCGCTTAGTAAAATCGGAACTGAATATTGATTATAGTTTTCTCCTTCGTAAACAATTTCCATATAACACAATGCTCCATCTAAGCTACCCCATACCCCTCGGAAATTATCTTTAAAAATTCCATTTTCCCAATCTGCTATAATATCATTGTCTGCACCGAGACACAGCATGATGTCCTCCTTAGGGTCAGCGTAGTAAAGCTCAAAGGTTAAAGATGACAGAATATCTATAGCTTCGCTGCCAAGTATCAGAGTAGCATTACCTTCCTCATCAACAATTACCGGCTTGTTCTGCCAATTTACACTGTTTAATGTCTTTAACTTAGGTAAAGCATTGTAATTCATCTGAGCAATATAGTCCATACCCTGTTGAGAAAGCTGACCTGTTAATCCATAAGCATAAAGGTATTTAAATGAATCAGAAGGACCGATTTCTGCATATGAATTGAATTCTTCTACATCACCGTTATAACTGTAATAGCATGAAAGGCCTGTAGACTCAGGACGATACTTTCCATTTACCTTATATACAACACAATCAGTAAGCGCATCATAGACACCACCTGAAGTTTCTGGAATCAACTCTGAAGATTTTAAAGCAAGGCTCCCAAGATCTGTCATATTAGTATAGCCTTGTTCACGGGTATTTCCGCCATAGTTTTCAACATTATTGGCAACTTGAGAAAAGCGGGCAAAAAATGCTGGATTTTCTACTGCCAAAGCTAGTGCTTCTTTACCAAAGTTGTCATAAGCAGAAATAAGATTAGATATTTTTGAAAGATCAGTAACTGACAAGGTTATGTTATCCTCCGTACCAACTTCCTGGCAGCCTAACACATAGCTATCACAAATGACTTTAGCAAGCTCTAAAGGCTCTATAGTAGGAGTTTTAGCAAGAGCTCCAATCCACCCACTATATAACCAGCCGTTGCCTGGCTCTACTTCCTGTGAAGCTACAAGGTATTTTCCAATATCAAAAAATGTATAAGCTGTATCCACTGTTGCCATAAGACAAGTATCAAAACCTACTATATCTACAGGCTGATTTTGAGGATTTGTTCCAAAGACTTCAGAAAATGCCTGACGCATTTCTGCAAGGCTTAGAGAATCCATTCCATATAGTTCATCAAATGCTGCGCCTGAAACTGAACCGCCACCATGATTCCAAAACACTACAGCAGTATGTTTTGCAGGATAGTTTTCTTTTCCAAATGCAAGAAAATCCTTAAGTGTGCTGGCATCGCCCATACTAGCTAAAGGAAGCTCTTCAATAAGCTGCAATCCATTATGATCATAGACGTAACGTCCAACGGCATCTGCACTGATAGTTTCATTTTGCCAGATTGAAGCCCCACCAGTTTGAATAACCACCTTCACATTCTCTAGTAAGTTCACATCCATTAACTCTGCAAGGTCATTAGTAGCTGCACCATAATTAGTTTCTAAATCACTTCCACAGAGATACCAGTAAATAGTCCACTCAGTATCTGTATCAATATCTGTAGATGTAGTTTCTGATAGCACTGAACTTTTTCCTCCACTGCAAGCAGTCAAAACCCATAACATAGTCAGTACCAACAAAATACACAGATACTTTTTCTTTTGTACCCAAACCGTATTATTTTTCATATTGTACTTTCCTCCTTGTTTTCCCTAAATCCCAAGCAGCTGCTTTTTCTTTACCTCAAACTCCTGTTGTGTAATGATGCCCTCTTCCATAAGCTCCTTATATTTTTTTATTTCTTCAATGACATCAGTAGAAGATGTAGTGTTTCTTTGCACCATTTTTGCTCCTGCTAAAGTGACACCTACAGATTCTTCTGGCGTTTCTGCAAATGATACAGTTTTGAATGCAGTTACTAGCTTTTCGATTTCTCCAATACTGCGCTGATAAGAAAGTATGTACTCATTTACATCAGGACGGTCATTAGAAAACCTAGGGCCATCTACCTGAAATTTAATTACAGTCCAGTAAGGATGGTTTAAACGCAATTCTATATTAAATTTTCGAAACGGTTCTGAAACATTAAAATACTCTGTCCGTACCGAAAAGTTTTCCTTTCCATCATCTAACTTATCTAGTGTGCGGGTCATTTGTTTATTAATCAAAAACTGAGTAATTTGAGGCACAAGAGCCATAGCACGGTCAGGTACAGTACTGGTATATCGGCGTATACCATTTTTGGAGCCCTCAAATAAAAGTGTACTGTCTTCTTTAATAGTAAATGATTTTAAGTGTTTACCTTCAAATACAGTTTTATCCTTGTTTTTGCTCATACAGAACAGCTTGTTCTTGTAGTCAAATACTATATTAGTGTCCCAAGAGCCAAAATCGACACACTCGGAAATCACAAACTTATCTTTTAAAAGCTGATTCTGTTCATAAAATACTAAGTATTCCTTAAGCTCCTGCATAGTCAGATGTTCCATCTTATTTTTTTCTATGTCAATTTTGCTGTAACAAGTGTCACAAATGTATTCGCCCTCAATTTTCCATGGCAGAAACCATGAAATCTTACCTCCACAAATAGGACAAGGTGGTTTTTTTGAAAATAAACCCATAGTCATACCTCCCTATGTAATAAATTATTATCTTGTTCCTCCGCCTAAGCCTCCACCAATAGAGCCTCCGCCTCCACCAAAGGAAGTAAACCCACCACTTCCGCTGCTTCGCTTTTCTTGTTCTCGGCGTTCCTCTGCTTCTCTCATATTGTTATAAAGCAAGTGATGATATGAATAAGCTGTTACAATGCTTCGACTGTAGTCTGTCAATTCTAAAGAAAGTTCAGGATATAATTCTTTCATTTGCTCTGCCACTTGATCAGCTATGCCAAAAAGCATGGCATAGGACAGCATCTCCTTCCAAATCAACATCTCATTGACACCACGCTGGTTAACTAGAGAAAAATCCTCTAAATACTTCTTAAAACCAATTAGTTCTCCCAACTCCTTTTCACCAGATGGTGTCAGGTCGGTTAATTTGGCAGGAATACTCCAGCGTTTGATGCAATGTTTTTGATTTAAATAAGCTTTTCCTGCACTATCGTGTTTTTGGATATAGGTTCTAAGCAGCGTATCATTTTGATATGCAAAGCGTTCCAGTTCTTTTGCCTGAAGCACAGCATCAGAACCTGCAGCACTCTCCAATATTGTATAAAGGTATTCATCATACTCATTCATTTTTTCATGATGACTTCCAGCAAGTTTCAAGCTGATACTTTCTTTAGTCCTTCCCATGATTCCCACTTCTCTATTCTCTACAGGAGACAGACAGCCAAGCTGAATCAATCTAAGTATACCTGTCGCGATTATAGCACCATCATCACACACATTAAAAATTCTTCCTAATGCATAAGTAGCACTTAAGTTGCCTTCATTTGGAATATCCCTAAAATACTCAAATCTCTGAGAAAGCTTTTTCATTTTTTTCTCTGCACTTTTCTTTTTTCTTCTTCTAATCCAAACAATCACTCCAATTGGACCACCTATAGACAACAGTGCTGAAGTAATCATATCAAATAGTGAAAATTCTTCATCTGTATATCCGCTGCTGTCATAATCACTACCTATAAAAGCTTCTTCCCTTATTTCTTCAAAACTACTTAGTTCCTTTCGTGAAGGAGATAGTATTCCTTTCTCAACAGCAAACATTACAGTCACATGATTATCAGCATCAATTGGGGTATCTGTGTGAGCAATGATGCTTCCATTTTCAAAAGTAACCTTACCATTAAATCCAAAGCCCCAAACATCGGCAATTTCATCTGTTATAGGTGTACCATCAGCAAGCTGTATTTGAACTGTTACATCTGTAGGAGTAGTATTCATTCCATCATTTACAAACCTGAAGTTCACACCATCTTTATCGCTGTAAGAACCTACAGCATTATCCAGCTTATATGAAATGGTATAACTATTTTGGCCATATCCACTGATGCCAAAGCAAATTTCATAACCAGTATCTGTGCAATTAATGCCGCATTTTTTCGCCTTTTCTTCAAAACTCCAGTCAATGTTCCAACTAGGCACTGTCTCATAGATACTATTTTGGTCAGAAACCGTAAGCTGGCTTATAGTAAGATAATCTGGAGTATTCATAGGAATATAGATTTCTGTTCCTTCTTTAAAGCTGCCCGACCAATTCTGGGTAATATGCATAGAACCATCCTCATATATTACAGCCAGGATATCAATGGTATTTACTTGATTTGAAGCAAAGGAAGAAACACTAAACAGCAATGTAAAGCATAGAATCAAACAGCTAATTCTTTTACACATAATCCACCTCATTTCATACTGGGCATATCTACCTTACCAGCTTGCTCCTCCAAATAATCTCTTTGCTTGAATCCCAGTATTCCTGCAATTAAAGAAACTGGAAACATTCGGATTTCACGATTCAGCTTAGTCACACTGTCATTGTAAATTAAACGGCTAGTGCGCACCATGTTCTCATAAGTTTGTACTGCATCCATAGTTTTGATATAATTTTGATTTGCTTTTAATTCAGGATACTTCTCTGTTACTATTGAAATTCTGCTTAAAGCCTCTGAAATAACTCCTTCTTGTCGCAATACATCATCTGGCGTTGATTTTGCTGTAATAATACTTCTTCTTGCTTTGACTGTTTCAATCAGCGTTTCACTTTCGTGCTTGTCATAGCCTTTTGTCAAATCCAAGAGAGCTGTTAAAGCATCAAAACGGCTTGACAGCTGTACTCCTATTTGGCTCATAGCATTGCTGACATTTTCATCAAGCACTACTAATTTACGCTGCGTAGAAATTATCCATAGAATAATTACTCCAATAATCGCGATAATTGCAATAAAAATTGGCAGCATAATATCCATTCCCTCCTATTTTTTATACAGATACAAAATAATCGTATCTACATTTGCCTCTTTGTTATGAAATTAATTCTTTCTGTTCGTCTCTCCCACTATATACTGTGAGACTCACTGTCATAGTAAATTCAGAATATGTCCTAATAATTTTTTCATATTAATTCCTCCGTTTTCTATTTTTATAAGTATCATTTTCTTGTATTAAATCTATCAAAGATTCCTCACAAAAAAATATCAATTGCATGAAACATTATTTTTTCGACACGAATCATAGTTTTTTCTATAAGAAATATATTTTCAGACATTAGATTTTTATGGTAAACTTATCAAGATAAGTAAAATAATTAAGAAATGGGGATGTACATATGATAAGTATTGCGGTTTGCGATGATAATATTGATGAGCTGTCTAATATGGTACAGTTCTTAGATCTATATAGAACCACAAGAAATTTCAATTGCGAATATGCAGTCTTTACAAACGGATTTGAACTGATTTCAACTTTAGAAAAAGGTAGGCAATTTGATATATATTGCCTTGATATTATTATGCCAGGCCATACAGGCATTGATGTAGCAAAGGAAATCCGCAATTTTGATAAAACTGCACCAATTTTGTTTTTTACATCATCTACTGAATTTGCTTTAGAAAGCTATTCGGTAAAAGCTATTAACTACATATTAAAGCCAATAACAAAAGAAAAGCTATTTTTCTCCTTTGATGAAATACTAGATCAATTAAAAACATATCAAAATGAAGATGCGATTATCGTAAAAAGCAGCGAAGGAATACAAAAAATACTTATATCTAATTTAACTTTTGTTGAAGTCACTGGCAGAAATGTGTTATACCACCTGCGCTCAGGTAAGATAATCAAATGTACAGAATCTTTTTCATCTGTATGCGATACTCTTCTAAAATACAAATGTTTCATCAAGCCTCATCGTTCCTATCTTGTTAATATGCAGTATGTGGATACCATTGAAAATCATCAAATCACTTTACAAACCCTTTCATCTATCCCTATTGCACAAGGTAAAACTAAAGAAATTAAACAGCAATACCTGAATTATCAGATGGAGGAGGAATAAATGGATGATAAAAACTGTCATTGAATTCTCTCGTTATTTAGCTGCTATATCATTTGGTATGATGGTCGCAGCCAGTTTTGCTGGAATGCCTCCTACACGAAAAAATCGCTTAATATTATTCTGCTATACTGCTGCAGTATACATTATTCAGGTTTTGTGCTTGTTTAGTTTTGGTATGGATATAACGTGGAAAATATACCCATTACTTGCTCATTTCCCAATAGCTGCTTTTATAGCATTGTATCTAAAGCGTTCTTGTCTTGTATCAATAACTAGTATGTTTGCTGCTTTTCTATGCTGTCAGCCTCCCCGTTGGATCGGCAGTGTAGTAGGACAAGCCTTTGGCAGTGCGTCTATGAATCACTTGGGATATATTATATCAGTAGTTTTTATATATTATCTTCTACAGAAATATGTGGCAAAATCAGTACAGCATTTAATGGAACGTTCATCTAAATCCTGTTTGGTTTTTGGAGCAATTCCAGCTTTTTATTATTTTGTAGACTATACTACTACTGTTTATACTGACTTTCTGTACAGCGGAACACGAGTAGCTGTACAGTTTATGCCCTTTATCATATCTGCCTTTTACTTTGTCTTTGTCCTTTTTTACTATGCAGAAATGCAAAAACAGGCAAACATAGAAAGAGAACGTGATATGCTGAATACACAGTTTAAACAAGCACAAATAGAATTGACTTCTCTAAGGCAAATTCAGCAAAATGCCCAGACTTACCGACATGATATGCGTCACCATTTTGCTCTTTTACATGCACTAGCCTCCAATGGCCAGATAGAAGAACTCAAAGAATATATACAAACTGCTCAATCTGACATAGATGCCATTACACCTCTGCGTTTTTGTGCAAACGAAACAGTAAATCTGATTTTGTCTTCTTATGCTTTTAAAGCAAAGCAATTAGAAATTCAGTTGACAATAGATGCAAAGCTAACTGAATCCTTACCCTTAAGCGATACTGAAATTTGCTCACTCTTGTCAAATGCTTTAGAAAATGCCATAAATGCATGTATAGATATTGCGGACATCAATAAACGCTATATTAAGCTGCGTACATATTCTAAGAATAACAAACTATGCATTGACATTAGAAACAGCTATCAAACAGAACCAATATTTCATCAAGGTTTGCCTATATCAAATGAAAAAGGGCATGGATTTGGCACAAAAAGCATGGCTCACATTGTAGAAAAACATGGCGGTGTATACCAATTTTCAGTCAATGATGGATGTTTTATATTTCAAGCAACTACATAAAAGATTTTTCTTCCTTACAGTAGCTATCTATAAAAAAATAATAACAAACACAGTCTATTCACAGAATCAATCTGCAACAAACCTACCATCAGATTTGGGATAATATGTTAAAATAGAAATATAAGCTATCTTATGTTACAATTAAGTATGCAAATTTTAATTTTTGGAGGAAAAATATGCTTGAAAAAATGGGGGATTTTTTCGATAACCGTCTGAACATATATGATGAACATCAATTAAATTGCATTGAATCAGCACATGATTTTTATTGTTTTACTGCTGAGAATCTTCCCAAGAAACCCGGCTGCACTATTCTCGATTTGGGATGCGGAACTGGACTGGAATTAGAATATTATTTTCCTTTAAATTCTTCTGCAAAGATTACTGGAATAGATTTAGCTCCTGGTATGCTGAAAAGACTAAAAGAAAAATTCAGCGATAAAGATATTACTCTGATTCTAGGCTCCTATTTTGATTTACCCTTTGGATTTGAAAAGTTCGATGCGGCCGTATCAGTAGAGTCGCTACACCATTTCACTGCTGAAGAAAAGATTCCACTATACAAAAAATTGCGAGAATCCTTAAAGCCCAATGGATATTTTATTCTTACAGATTATTTCTCTTTATCTGATGAAGAAGAATTGTCTCACAGAAACGAACTTCTTCGTTTGAAAAAGGAACAAGGAATCGATGACAGTGAATTTTATCACTATGATACTCCACTTACAGTCCAACATGAAGTAGAATGTCTTATATCTGCTGGCTTTTCCTCTGTTGAAGTGCTAAATAAATGGAGAGCAACCCATACTTTAAAGGCAAGCAAATAAATTCCATTTTGTCTCTCAACTATAAATGCAATTTCGTTATAAAATACACCCAACATAATAATTTGGGTGCTTTTGCTTTTATATGGCTTTATAATTATGTCTACTGTATAAGGTACTTTTTAAGCAAAATAAGAAAAGCTTCCGTCGCAGTATTAAAAATCGAAAAAGCTTTTCTTAAGCTACTACATAAATAACTTATATGAAATCAAAGATTTCATCAATCTGCTTAAACTCATTAAGCAAAGTTCTTAAAACAACATCAAAATAGGATTTTCTCATTGGCTATAAAAAAGAGCCACATTTCTGCAGCTCTTTGATTTGACATATGAAAATGTGTAGTTACAAATAAGTTTGCTCACGGAGTTACAAAGTTTGCTCGTGTTGAAATGTAGTTGTTGCAAGGCTTCTCGCTGTTTATTTCCTTCGAATGACAAAGTTTGTTTGGGGATTTTATCAACTTAAATAATAGAAAAAAATATATAAAAAAAAGAAATTGACAAGCGAGTTTGCTCATGAGCAGTGAAGAATGACAAAATTTGCTCGTGGAAAAATGAGGACAGTAATAAGCAGGGTATAACCTACGGGAGGAAATATCGAAACCACCTACACATACGAATTATACAGGCTTACGAGGGATTACAACTACGTCCGTTTAGCATATTTTTATTTATTTCTATATCTATTTTTGAACACAAAAAAACCGCCAAAGGTATTTAAACCAATGACGGTTTTGTAAACTCG